>Ga0307471_100000050_pt1 | contig 53224 bp, 53 predicted proteins | sample atmos_gasesAM3C__2_FD_204566 | JGI IMG/M metagenome (GOLD analysis project Ga0307471, IMG submission 204566) | Hardwood forest soil microbial communities from Morgan-Monroe State Forest, Indiana, United States - atmos_gasesAM3C_515 | ecosystem: Environmental > Terrestrial > Soil > Temperate... | reverse complement strand
CTGTATCGTCCACCACCATGCGTCTGGAGACCGACGTACCGACGTCGGCATGCCGGCAGCTGGCGCTTTTTTTTGCCAAGGACGCCCAGGATCTAAAATTGCAGGGCATGGAAACCCGGGAAGCAAATGGTCCATGGCATTCCTTTTTCAAAGTTGCCGATGACCAGCCGCTCGTCTACACAATGGACAACGCCGCATGCGGCGCGGCGACCTATGCGACCCTCGCCCTGGTTGTACAGCTGCGATAGAGCAAATCAGAAAATTTTGAGCCGAGAAGCCTTAGGTTATGATCGAGCGGGTGGCCTGGGGCGCCGGCGTGAGCGTACCGCCATCGTCAGGCTTGGAGGAAGGAACCGACCCGCGCTTGCCGGCGGCCGTTTTCGTTGCCGGCGGCTCGTTGTCTTCGGCGCGCACGATCGGTTCGCCGCGCAGGAGCGTTTTCACCTCGTCGCCGGTTAGCGTCTCGTATTCGAGCAGCGCTTTCGCCAGTTTATGCAGATCGCTTATATGGCTCGTGAGGATTTCGCGTGCCTTGACTTCGGATTCCTCGATCATGCGGCGCACTTCATTGTCGATCAATTGTGCCGTCGCTTCCGAGACGTTCTGCTGCTGCGTTACGCTGTGGCCGAGGAAAATTTCCTGCTCATTAGCGTTGTAGCGCACGCGGCCCAGTTTGTCGGACATGCCGAATTCGGTCACCATCCGGCGCGCAAGGCTGGTAGCTTGCTGAATATCGCTGGAAGCGCCGGTGGTCACATTATCCTTGCCGAAAATAAGCTCTTCCGCCACGCGACCGCCGAATAGCATCGCGAGCTTGGATGTGAGTTCGGTAAAGGTATGACCGTATTTGTCCCGCTCCGGCAGATTCATGGTGACGCCGAGCGCGCGGCCGCGCGGAATGATTGTGACTTTGTGCAAGGGGTCGCTATCCGGCATATGAAGGCCGACTAACGCATGACCGCCTTCATGATAGGCGGTGAGTTCCTTTTCCTTTTCTGTCATGACCATCGAGCGCCGCTCCGCGCCCATCAGCACCTTGTCTTTGGCGGATTCAAGCTCGCCCATGCCAACCACGCTTTTGTTTTTGCGGGCAGCCAGAAGTGCGGCTTCATTGACGAGATTGGCAAGATCGGCACCCGAAAAGCCTGGCGTGCCGCGCGCGATCGTGCGCGGATCGACATCGCCCGCCAGCGGCACTTTGCGCATATGAACCTTGAGGATCTTCTCGCGACCCAGAATGTCGGGATTGGGCACCACCACCTGGCGGTCAAAACGGCCGGGGCGCAGTAAAGCGGGATCGAGCACGTCCGGACGGTTGGTGGCGGCGATCAGAATGACGCCTTCATTGGCCTCAAAACCATCCATCTCGACCAGCAATTGATTGAGAGTTTGCTCGCGCTCGTCATTGCCGCCACCCAAACCGGCGCCACGGTGGCGTCCCACCGCATCGATCTCGTCGATGAAGATGATGCAGGGTGCGTGCTTTTTGCCCTGCTCGAACATATCGCGCACACGGCTGGCACCGACGCCGACGAACATTTCGACGAAATCGGAACCGGAAATCGTGAAAAACGGCACATTGGCTTCGCCGGCCACAGCGCGTGCGATCAGCGTTTTGCCGGTGCCGGGTGGGCCGACGAGAAGAACGCCTTTCGGAATTTTGCCGCCCAGTTTCTGGAATTTTTGCGGGTCTTTCAGGAATTCGACGACTTCCTGCAATTCCTGCTTGGCCTCATCGACGCCCGCCACATCCTCAAACGTTACGCGGCCGGTTTTCTCGGCCAAAAGCCTGGCTCGGCTGCGACCGAAACCCATCGCCTTGCCGCCGCCCGCCTGCATCTGGCGCATAAAGAAAATCCACACGCCGACCAAAAGCAGCATCGGGAACCAGGATAAAAAAATGCTCCAGAAAGTAGGTGCGCCGGTATCGTCGGGCTGCGCGTTGACCTTGATGTTCTTGGCCAGCAATTTATCGGAAACATTGGCGCCATCCGGTAGATAGGTCGAAAAAGCCGTGCCCCCGTCCGTGAGATGACCTTGAACGACATGGCCTTTGATGATGACATCGGCGACCTTGCCTTCCTCGACCCGCGACATAAAGTCGCTGAAGGGCATGGAAGACTGCACCGGCAGAATACTTGGCCCCTGGAACATGTTGAAAAGGGCCACCAGCAGGAGCCCGATGACGACTAAAAGCGCAATATTTTTGCCGAGATTATTCAAGCTCTTAATCCTTGCTGAAATCGAGGCTGGGATTGGCTCTTAGGCCCGTAATTCTCCGCCTATCACCTAAAGATATAGTAAACAGGCCTTTATTTGCAATGGATACTAATTCGCACCCGACCCAAATAGTTACCAGGCGCCTGTTGGAGGCCAGCAAGCGACTGGTACGGCCTTCGCATCTGAGCTGTGATTCGATCGTGGTAAAACCGGAATTAAGGCTAATTGGCCATTAAACCATAGGGCCGGCAGGGATGCGCGCGCCCGTCCCTGGCGGATTTTGTGACGCAGGCCGGGCGCCAACCGGTCAAGCCTGTCATAGGCTGGATTGCCGAGCGGGCGGATTGTGAAAGCCTCCCTGACCTTGGCCGACAGGCTTACCCGCCAGCGACGGTCCCAGACCACCTCTTCTCCGGGCTGGATGGGGCATGAATCCGTAACAACCGAATATTCGCGCATGATCCAGATATGCGTTTGGCTTTTGCCGATCAGACAACCATGCAAGGTGCGCGGCGGCATATTTTTGTCCGCGCCAAGCTCCGTTAAAAGCGTCAGCAAAGAAGCATGCCGAGGCATGTAATCTTCGGGATGAACAGCTTGCAGACAGATGCCAAGCGCGCGTTCTGCAATGGCACGTGGCGCCGAGCGCATATGTTCGAGATCGATGCGGATAACTCCCGCATCGTCGAATGTGGTCGCCACGCGCAGCAACAGGGAGGTGGCGTGATCGAGTGCATCCCGCACATCTTGGGCGCGGGCGCTCAAATCCGCGAGACTGTCAAGGGTGAGACCTTCGGCGGCCAAGAGCGGCATCACGCGCCGCAAACGCCCGCGGGCAAATTTTTGCGAATGGTTGCTGGGATCGGAAACAAAGGACAAACCGCCCAGGATGCACGTGGCGATGAGACGCGCGCGCGGGATCGTCAGAAACGGCCGCAAAATCTGCACGCCATCCCTCGAGCTTTGCGCCTCCATGCCGCATAACCCGTCGATTCCGCTGCCTTTGGTAAGACGCATGAGCACGGTCTCGGCCTGGTCTTCGCGCTGATGGGCAAGCATAAGGTCGGCAATGCCGTGACGGTGGCAGGCTTCGATCAGGATACGGTAACGCGCCTTGCGGGCGTTTTCATGCAGACGTGTAACCACCGGCACATGATCCCAGCGCAGAATTTCGACAGGCGCGCCGATTTTAGTCAGCGTCTTTTTGGTTTGCTCCGCCTCCACGGATGAATTGTCGCGTAAACGGTGATCGACGATGAATGCCTGCAAGGCGCGGCCGGTATTCTCAAGCCAGCGCTTGATGCAAAAAGCCAGCGCCATACTGTCGGGGCCGCCGGAAACGGCAACGGCGATGGGCCGGGATGACGCCACCGGCGTAAAATTTTCCATCAGCGCGGCAAATTCCGGCGCGCCGAGCGGCGCGGTATCAGCGGATGCGTTCTGTGTTTTTTCGATGCGTAATTCGGATCTCATGCGCGCATTATCGTCTTTTGCACGCCAGGGGACAACCGGCCGGCTCGGGCAGTCGATTTACACTGCGATGATTAATGCGCCGCCGCGTTACATTTAAGCTTGGTGCGCTCCTGATCGGCCTGCTGGCGGATTTTGGCGGGCGCGCTCGTATATTTGGTTTTAAGCGACTCGAGCGTTGTGCAGGCGTCCGGGATTTTGCCCAGCTTTTCCAGTGACATGGCGAGCTTCAAAAGACTGTCTGCCGCCTTGCTGCCTTGCGGATTCTGCTGGTAGGCATCGGCGAAAGCCACCGCCGCCAGATCGAATTTGTCGCGCACATAAAGCGTCTCGCCGTACCAGAATTTGGCGTCGTCGATCAGTTTATCCTGCGGGTTTTTTTCGATAAAAGATTTGAAAGCATCGCCAGCTCCGTCGTAATCGGTTTTGCGCAAGAGATCGAAAGCGCGGTCATATTGTTCCTGTGGCGTGAGGCTGTAATCGGGCGGCGTGTTGGGCAAAGGGGGCGCCTGCGGGTTGACCACGCCACCGGTGACCCTTCCATCTTGAACCTTGATCGCGCCGAGCGAGCCTTTGACGGGCGCCACGGGTACGGGTTGCTGAGCATTCGCCGGTGGCGGAGGTGTTTGCGGCTGCGCGGCCGGAACATTTGCTGTCGGCGCAAAATTGGTAGCCGCCGGAGCGGTTGTCTGCGGCGCGCCGGTGACCACAACCGCCGGCGGCGCCGATTCAAGCTTGCTCAGTCGTTCCTCGGCATCCCCCTGTATGCGCTGCAGCGCCTGATCCATACGCCGGATGCTGAATTCGAGCTGTTCGATGCGGCCCTGAAGGACGCGCATTTGCTCCTCGAGATTTTCAAGGCGCATTTCGTAATTAGCGCCGGTGCCGGGTGTTTGCTGGGCAAAGGCCGGCACCGTAAACAGAAAGGCGGCAAGAAATGGAAGAGCGCGGACAGGGAACGGCATGGGTTTTTTTATGATGAAGAAATACGGCAATTCTCGGGTGCCATCATGCCTCCGAAACGGCCGAAACGCAAAAGCAAAAGGCCGCGGCCTTTACGGGCCGCGGCCTTGTTTCTTGGCTTATGGTCCGGTTACTGCGTTACAACCGTCACCCCGCGGCGATTCTGCGCCCAGGCTTCCTCGTTGTGACCGAGCACGGCGGGACGTTCCTTGCCGTAGCTGATGGTCTTGACGCGGCCGGCGCCGATGCCATCCGCGACCAGGTAGTTCTTGACGGCTTCGGCACGGCGATCGCCGAGCGCGAGGTTGTACTCACGCGTGCCGCGTTCGTCGCAGTGACCTTCGATCGTCACGTTGATGCTCGAATATTTCTTGAGCCAGGCCGATTGGCGGTCAAGCGTGGCGCGGGCTTCTTCCGACAAATCGGATTTGTCGAAACCGAAGAACACGCGATCGCCGACATTGACGACCAGATCTTCTTGGGTGCCCGGGTTGGCAGGGCCGCCGCCGGTGCCGCCACGGCCGTTGACGCCGTTGCCTGTGCCGGCGCCTTCATTGGTTCCGGACGATTCGCACGCGGTCACCAAAACCAGCACGGCTAAAAGGTACATGAATTTCTTGAACATTTTTTACCCCCTTCGAGAAGCTCGGGCAGACCTGGACGGCGTGGAATTTACGCCGGCCTTAGCCGAGAAAGATTACGAACCGATACAACGAGGAGCCCTTTGATCGGGCCCGGATGCTGCACCTTTGACCTGTCTTTGTCTTTTGCAAGCCGAAACGATTGGCTTCAGGACTTCAATGTAGCTGGCAAAAGGACGAAAGGCGGGTCTGGCGGCGAAAATAGCCGCTCATCATGTGCGAATCAAGTGCCAAAACCGTCGCATTTTAGGAGGTTAACGGCGGCTTCGCGGCGCGTAGCCGGAATGATTTACGGCAACAGAGGCGACCAGGCGGGGTCGGATGCATCCGTTGGCGTTGGAATTTCGCGCTCGTTATAGCCCGTCAAATCGACGCTATAGAGATGCGCCGTGGTCTGACGGTCGCCTGATTCCTTGAAATACATCAGAACGCGGCCGTTCGGCGCCCAGGTCGGTCCCTCGGCATGGAACGATTCCACCAATTCGCGTTCGCCGGAACCATCGGGCCGTATGACACCGATATAGAAATGGCCCTGATGCAGTTTGGTGAAGGCGATCAGATCGCCGCGCGGCGACCAGACCGGTGTGCCATAGCGGCCTTCGCCGAAACTGATGCGCTGCACATCCGAACCGTTCGAACGCATCGTGTAAATCTGCTGCGAGCCGCCGCGGTCGGATTCAAAGGTTATGTGTTGGCCGTCCGGCGAGAAGCATGGCGCCGAATTGATCGAAGGGCTGCTGGTCAGCTGCTGAATGTGCCGCGTGCGCAAATCCATCGTGTAGATGTTGGAATTGCCGTTCTGCGAAAGCGCGAAGACCACGCGATTGCCGTCAGGCGAAAAACGAGGGGCGAAAGTCATGTTGGCGAAATCGCCCAGCACTTCCTGCCGCCCGCTATCGATGTTGAACAGATAAACGCGCGGCTTGTTGTTGTAATAGGCCATGTAGGTGATTTCTTGGAGGGTCGGCGAAAAGCGCGGGGTAAGCACCAGCGCGCGCCCATCCGACAGAATGCGGTTGCCCTCTCCATCCTGATCCATGATCGCGAGACGCTTCACGCGCGCGGTGGCCACCCCGGTTTCGGCGATATAGACGATACGCGTGTCGAAATAGCCGTCCTCGCCGGTGATGCGTTTGTAAATGGCGTCCGCTACGATATGAGCGACCCGCCGCCAGTTGCTTGGCACCGTAAAATAGGCAAGGCCCGTCATCTGTTGCTCGGCAAACACATCCCACAGACGGAATTCGACCTTGAGCCGGCCATCAGGCTCGGCAGAGACTTTGCCGACCACCAGAGCCTGCGCATTCAGCACGCGCCAGTCGGCGAAATGGGGCGCAACCAGCAGCGAATCCGCGTTCTGCACGAAGGCGTGCGGATCCACGGCTGAAAACAGGCCGGAACGCACGAGATCGTTGCTGACCACTTGCGCTATGTCGCGTCCGAACTGGGCGGCATTGCCGGTGGCACCATAAAAAGCCGGAATCGCAACCGGAATCGGCTCGACATTGCCGCGCGTGATGTCGACATGGATGTCCGCAAAAGCAGATGTCAGGAGGCAGATGTCAGATGTCAAAAAACAGAAAATAAATAGCAGAATACGAATCCCCGCCTTCGCAAACTTTTTTCTGACATCTGTCATCTGTTTTCTGTCGTCTGTCATAGCATGTCCCTCGGATCGAATGTGAAATCGATGCTCTTCCATTGGTCGTATTTGCCGTCGGGCAATTCAAGCGGGCTACAGCGTGGGTTGTAAACCGCGCGAATTGCCGCTTCTGCCGCGGCGCGGAAATAGGGATCACTGGTCATGCGGCTTTTGTCAACCACCTCGGCCGTTTGCACGGTGCGGTCGGGGTTTACGCTGATGGCGATCTCGACAATGAGGTTCTTCGCATCGCGGGCGCCGATCGGCGGATTCCAGCATTGCTCTATCTGCCGGCGCAGCGAGTCCTCCTCGCTAATGGTCAGACGCTGGGAAAGAGCGGGCGCCATGCTTTTCGGCTGCGGCGTGGTCTGATCCCTGACCTTCGATTGATCGTCGGGACTTTTTACCTGTTCGGCCGGTTTGAGTTTCGCAACGTTTTTAAGCACCGAAGCCAGCATATCCTGCTGCGGCTTGGCGGGCGCCGGCGGCTTGGGTTTTTCGGACGGCAGCGGCGCCGCCGTCATGGCGGCAATATCCGGTTTTTGTTGCTCCTGCGGCTGGGGCGGCTGCGGGGCGGGCGGTTGGGGTTGAGGCTGGGGCGTGGCGATAGCCTTAGGCTCGGGCTTCGGCTGCGGCTCGGGGGGCTTGGGCGTTTCCTGCTGTTCCTGCACGCGCGTGTTGGTGATATCGGCCATCGTGACAATCTCGAGTGGCACCGGGACGAAAGGGGTGGGCAGCGGCTTCATGAGAGACGGCAAGCCGAAATAGAGCAGCAAAAGTGCCACCAAATGCACGCCGGCCGAGACGCCGATATTGCGGCGCAGAGTATCGTCTTTAATCGTCGTGACCGGCAGGCGGGTCATAACCGGCGGCGGGTTTTGGCGGCAGCGGCATCGCCATGCGGCAGTTCGGCGACCAGCGCCACCTTGCTGAATCCGGCGGCGTTGATGGTGCCCATCACTTCCATGATGCGGCCGTAAGAAACATTCTTGTCGCCGCGCACGAAAATGCGCGCATCTGGATTGGCGCCCGTGATGGCCTTGAGTTTGGCGACCAGATCTTCAAGTTCGGTGCGGCTTTCCTGCAGATAGACGGCGCCGCTCGAATCGATGCTGACAACCAGCGGTTCCTTGTCCTGATTGATGGCGCGAGCCTGCGTTTTCGGCAGATCGACCGGCACCGCGACGGTGAGGAGAGGCGCCGTCACCATAAAGACGACCAACAGCACCAGCATCACATCCACGAAGGGCGTGACGTTGATATCCGACATCGGCCGATAGCGGCGGCGCCGGTCGCGCCCGCCGCCGGAATTTAACGCCGCACCCATCCGGCTTCTCCGCTTTCACGCTCAGGGCGTTCACTCTTGCCGCTTTCGAGGTTGCGCGAAAGCGTGGCGACGAAATCATTGGCGAAATTGTCGAGCCGCGCGCCATAACGCCCGATATCGGTCGCGAATTTGTTGTAAGCCGCCGTCGCCGGAATGGCGGCGACAAGCCCAATGGCCGTGGCCAGAAGCGCTTCGGCAATCCCGGGCGCGACTACCGCGAGGCTTGTATTCTGGGCGGCGGCGATGCCGATAAAGCTGCGCATGATTCCCCATACCGTGCCGAACAGACCAATAAAGGGAGCTACCGAACCGACCGAGGCGAGGAACGTCATCCAGGTTTCGATCATCGCCATCTCGCGGCCGATCGTCACTTGCAGAATGCGGTCGACACGGCCTTGAATCGTCGTGCGCGCGCCGGGATTGGCGATCAGTCCCTTGTCGGTTGCGCTGCGCCATTCCTTCATGCCGGCGACGAAAACGGCCTGCATGGGATCGGTCGGGCGCTTGATTTTGTCGTATAACACGTCGAGCGAACCCGCCGACCAGAAACGTTCCTCGAAATAGGTCGCACGGCCTTTAAGGCGGCCGATCCTTATGGCTTTGTCGAAAATGATGGCCCAGGTGAAGATCGAAATAATGAAAAGACCGACAATGACCGTCCTGCCGATCCAGTCGGCATGCGTGAACAGGCCGAAGATAGAAAGATCGGTCGCTGCGGTTGAGCCGGCCAATTGCACAGCATTAATGGGAATTTGCGGGTCCATGATGGGATGTGCTCCTCGTTGTTCTGCAAAGCCGGAAATATATAATTGCGCGGCCGGGCTTTATCGGGCTGCCCTTGTTAATAACTTATTTGGTGACCTTTTGTGAACCGAAAATCTGGCGCAATTGAGGCGGCAGGCGCTGGGCCCTGCCATCCGCCGTTACGGCTACAATCGTGATTTTTAACCCCGCCAGCAGGGTTTTGTCCCGGTACACGTCCTGCTTGAGGTCGATCGAGGTGTTGCCGATCTGTTCAAGCTCGGTTCGCACCTCAAGCCGATCGTCGAGCCGGGCCGGTGCGCGAAAATCGATCGCCGCATGACGCACCACTAGAATCAGATTGTGTTCGGCCTTTACTTTTTGATGATCGTAACCGAGTGTGCGCAGATATTCGGTGCGCCCGCGTTCGGCGAATTTGAGATAATTCGCGTGATAGACGATACCGCCGGCATCGGTGTCCTCGTAATAGACGCGGATGGGAAAAACAAAAACGTTAGTCATTGGATTCTGGCTCGGAGGCCAGCCAATCCATCTGCCGCCCCGCGGGCACATTCAGGTCAAGATGCCGGTAGCCGGCTTCCGTCAGCATGCGGCCTCTGGGGGTGCGCTGCAGGAGGCCTTGCTGGATGAGATAGGGCTCGATCACTTCCTCCAGCACGTCACGCTGTTCGGAGAGTGCCGCGCCCAAAGTTTCGACGCCGACCGGCCCGCCACCGTAATTTTCGGCGATCATGGAAAGATAGCGACGATCCATGGCATCGAAACCCTGCTGATCGACTTCGAGACGCGCGAGCGCTTCATCGGCAGCCTTGGCGTCGATTGATTTGTGATTGGCAACAGCCGCGATATCGCGCACGCGGCGCAACAGCCGCCCGGCCACGCGCGGCGTACCGCGCGAGCGTTTCGCTATTTCGGCCGCGCCTTCCTTGGTCAGCGGCATATCCAGCTTCTCGGCGGCGCGGCCGATGATGATCTGCAGTTCCTCCGGCGCATAGAATTGCAGGCGTAAGGGAATGCCGAAACGCTCGCGCAGGGGCCGTGTAATCAATCCGCTGCGCGTGGTGGCGCCGATCAGGGTGAAAGGCGGCAGATCGATGCGCACCGAGCGCGCGGCCGGCCCCTCGCCGATGATGAGATCGAGCTGAAAATCCTCCATCGCCGGATAAAGGATTTCCTCAACCGGCGGCGCGAGGCGGTGAATCTCGTCGATGAACAAAACATCATGCGGCTGCAGATTGGTGAGAAGCGCGGCGAGGTCGCCCGCGCGCGCGATCACCGGGCCCGACGTGCCGCGAAAACCGACCCCAAGCTCGCGCGCGATGATCTGCGCGAGTGTGGTTTTGCCGAGGCCCGGTGGGCCGAATAAAAGCACGTGATCGAGGGGCTGCTGCCTCTGCTTGGCCGCCTGGATGAAAATTTTAAGATTGCCGCAAAGGACGGGCTGGCCGATGAAATCGGCCAGTTTTTGCGGGCGCAGGGCGTAGTCCGCCGGCTCCTGCGGCAGGGCTTCGTGCGCGATGAGGCGCTTGGGTTTGGCGGCCTGTTTCATGCCACTTTTTCTCCCCGGCTGAGTTCGGTGAGGCTGGCGCGGATGAGATCGTCAAGCTTCGCGGCGGCATCGATCCGACGGCTGGCGACGGCGACCGCGCCGAAAGCTTCGACACGGCGATAGCCGAGATTGATGAGGGCCGAGACGGCGTCGCTGGTCAGCGTGTCGGAAGCGCTGGCGCCACCTTTCACACCGCGCAAGGGCACCGGCTGGGCAATCAGTGCCGGGACTTTGTCTTTGAGCTCGGTCACAAGGCGCAAGGCGAGTTTAGGCCCGACGCCGTCGGCCTGTGTGAGACCGGCTTTGTCTTGCGCCGCGATCACTTGCGCGAGATCGCCGGGTGCCAGCGCGCTTAAAATGCTCAAGGCGACTTTGGCGCCCACCCCTTGCACGGTGGTGAGCAGGCAGAACCAATCCTGCTCTTCCTGATCGGCGAAGCCGTAAAGATTGATTGCATCCTCGCGCACATGAGTTTCGATCGAAAGCGTGCAGGCGCTGGCGGCAGGGCCGAGGCGGCGCAGCGTGCGCGCCGAGCAGGTTACGACATAGCCGACTCCGCCCACATCGAGAACCAGATGCGATCCATTGATGCCGTCGATGGTGCCGGTCAGTTTGCCGATCATCTAAAGCGCCCCGGTTGCCGCGGTGATATCGCAAATCGTGCGATAGTCGGAGGTGAGCTCCTCGCTCGCTTTCAGGTCGCGCGAGGCGACATCGTCGCTGAAAAAGCCGCCCGTGGATATCAGGCTCGGCGTCTCCGAATGATTGATGTGCCGCGCGCCGTCGCCGCTGAAGAGCCACAGGCGCGCTTCCTCGTTCCAGCTGCCATACATATCGACGAAGGTGCGGGCAATCTCCGGCAGGCTGCGGAATTCGTCCTCGGTATAGATGCGGTCGATGCGCGAATCGAAATGCCAGACGATTGCCCCCTTCTTCACGGGCGCACGCAGGAAAACGCCGGTGCCGTGAATGGGACTGGAGCGAATTTCGGTGGGTACGAGCAGCATGCGCTTCTATCCCTTGGCGGTGGCCAGGCGAGTCGCAATAATGCCGCTATGATGCGCATGACAAATGGCGACCGCAAGAGCATCGGCGGCGTCGGCCGCCAGCGCGCCGCAGCCCGGCAGCAGCATGCCGATCATGGCCTGAATTTGATTCTTGTCGGCATGGCCGTAACCGGTAATGGACTGCTTGATTCGGTTGGCGGCATATTCGCTGACGGCAAGCCCGCCTTGTGCCAGTGCCAGCATCGCCGCCCCGCGCGCCTGCCCGAGCTTAAGAGCCGAGAGCGCGTTTTTATTAATGAAGGTTTCTTCGATCGCCGCCTCGCCGGGATGATGCCGGCCGAGAATCGTAGCCAACTCTTCAGCAAGCTCATAAAGACGCGTGGCCATCGGCAGGCCGGCATCGGGGCTGATGCGTCCGGCAGCAACAAAAGAAAGGCGGTTGTCTTGCTGCGCCACGATCCCCCAGCCGGTATGCCGCAGACCGGGATCAATGCCGAGGATAAGGCGAATCACGCTCATGAAATAGCTTAAGCGCAGCCGGAGTCGCAAAACAAGCTAAGGAGCAGGGGCTTTCATATTACGAGCTATGTCGTAATTGGCCCTTAGGGTTCCCTTCGGAGCCTCTTTCCCCAACGCAACAATTTGGTCAGCCTTTTCCAGAAGAATTGAATCGGCAGTACTCGGTTCCCGTGGAGCACCCCCATTCGTCTGGTGGATTCCGTAAATCGATCCAGGATTTCCATGTGCATTAACTATATCTCAAATTTCGAATTAGCCAATCTTCGCCGTCAATTCCGGCACAATTTGCTCGAGATCGCCGACGAGACCATAGTCGGCCACCTGGAAGATCGGCGCTTCGGGATCCTTGTTAATGGCGACGATCACCTTGCTCTCTTTCATGCCGGCCAGATGCTGGATGGCGCCCGAAATGCCGATGGCGATGTACAGATCCGGCGCCACCACCTTGCCGGTCTGGCCCACTTGGTAATCGTTCGGCACATAGCCCGCATCGACGGCAGCGCGCGAAGCGCCGATGGCGGCGTTAAGCTTGTCGGCTAGCGGCTCCAGCAGTTTTTTGAAATTCTCGCCCGAGCCAAGCGCGCGGCCGCCCGACACCACCACGCGCGCAGCGGTCAATTCCGGCCGCGCGGATTTGGATAATTCGGCATGTACGAATTTAGCAAGGCCGCTATCCCCGGCGCTGTCGGTTTTTTTGATCGCCGCGCTGCCGCCGGTTGGTTTGGCGGCGTCGAAATTGGTAGTGCGCACGGTAATCAGCTTGATCGCATCCTTCGATTGCACGGTGGCGATCGCATTGCCGGCATAGATCGGGCGCTGATACGTGTCGGGAGATTCAACGCTGATAATGTCGGAAATTTGCGCGACATCCAGCAACGCCGCCGCGCGCGGCATAAAATTTTTGCCGCTGCTGGTGGCGGGTGCCAACACATGGGTAAAATCCTTCGCCAGTTTTGCCGCCAGCGCGCCCATATTTTCGGCAAGAAAATGCTCATAGGCCGCGTCGTCAGCCTGCAGTACTTCGCTTACGCCTGCGATGGCGGCAGCGGCCTGTGCCGCGCCTGCGCAATTCAACCCCGCGACCAGCACAGTGACGGGCTGTCCGGTTTTCACCGCCGCTGTAACCGTGTTTAGCGTCGCCGGCTTGAGGCTCTTATGATCATGTTCGGCGATGACAAGCGCGGGCATTATTGAATCACCTTGGCTTCGTTTTTGAGCTTATCCACCAGCGTGACCACATCCGGCACCTTGATGCCCGCCTTGCGCTTGGGTGGCTCGGTCACTTTGAGCGTTTTAAGCCGCGGGGCGAGATCGACGCCGAGTGCATCGGGCGCAAGCGTCTCGATCGGCTTTTTCTTGGCCTTCATGATGTTGGGCAGCGAGGCGTAGCGCGGCTCGTTCAGGCGCAGATCGGTCGTGACCACGGCGGGCAATTTCAGTTCCACCGTTTCAAGCCCGCCATCCACCTCGCGCGTGACTTTCACGCTACCCGAACCGGGCTCGACTTTGGAAGCGAAAGTTCCTTGCGGCCAGTTGAGAAGGGCGGCCAGCATTTGCCCGGTCTGGTTGCAATCATCATCAATCGCCTGCTTGCCCATAATCACAAGATCGGGCTTTTCCTTTTCGACGATCTTTTTGAGTGCCTTGGCCACGCCGAGCGGCTGCAATTCGATATCCGTCATCACATGAATGGCGCGGTCGGCACCGATCGCCATCGCCGTGCGCAGCGTATCCTGGCAAGCCTGAGGCCCGAGCGTGACAGCGATCACTTCCTGCGCCGTGCCTTTTTCCTTCAGGCGCACGGCTTCCTCGACCGCGATTTCATCGAATGGATTGATCGCCATCTTGACGTTGGCGAGCTCGACGCCGCTCTGGTCCGCCTTGACGCGGACCTTCACGTTGAAATCGACCACGCGTTTGACGGTAACGAGAATTTTCATGACATGACAATTATTTCTTTATAGAGATGACAGCAAGCACAAAAAATCCAAGCGCCGCCGCCTGCAGAATCACGCGCGCGCGCATCAATTTGTTGCCGTATTTCTTGTTGAATTCGCCGCCCTTCGCCATGCCGAACACGCCGATCATCAAGACGCCCAGAACGGCGGCCATCGCGAGCGACATGAGGATGAAGAAGACGGCGCTCATGCGTGCTTTCTGTGTCCGATGACAAAATACAGCGCCAAACCAACGATCACGATACCGCCCGCTATTGCAGCGACGGCATGAAACTCCTTGGGTATTGTGAGTATGCCAATTTCGCTGATCAGCCATAAAATAGCGAGAGTAACTACCGGCCAATGCCAACGGCCCAAGGAAAAACTGTCAGTGGACGGCAATTTTTTCAATCCGGCAATAAAACTCACCACCGTGATTAAATAGGCCAAGGCAAGCAGAACAACCGGCGCCGCATATAGATCGGTCAAATCCTTGGCTGCAAGGAAAATGATAATTTCAATCGCAGCGACCAGCAGTGTGGCCCTGCTCGGCACGTGATGTGACGATATTTTTGTCAGGAACGATGAGCCGACAATACGCCGGTCGCGCGCCACGGCAAACAAAAGCCGCGATGCCGTTGTTATGCCGACCAACGAAGCGGCGAACATGGCGGTGAGAACGAAGAGAAGAAAAATCTTTGTCGTTGCACCGCCCAGATGATGCGCGACAACGGTCGATATGGGATCGGATGCCGCTGTCACCGTTGCCAAATCCGGTATGGCAAGCGTAATTATGCAGAGAAAGAAGGAACCAAGGGCAACCGTCGCTACAACGGAAGAGATAATACTTTTGGGCGTAATGCGCTGCACATTGACGGTTTCTTCCGATAAGTCCGAAGGCGATTCAAAGCCGAATATAGTCCATGCGGCAAGCAGGCTCGCCATCAGGAAGTTGGGCCAATAAGGCGTTGGACTGGCCGGTAGCGTCGTAAGCAAACCCGTGTTGACTTCGCCTTTAGCAAGAATAACAGCAAGTATAATGAGTCCGAAAATGATCAGCGCTACGATTTCGGCAGCAACGGCAAGTCTATTCGTATGAGCCGCCAAACGCACACCGTAAATATTGATCGCCGCTTGCGCCAGGATAATGCCAACACCGATGCAGCGCAGTATGTTGTTATCGAGCTGCTGCCCGATCAGGGTTTGCAGGGGCGCCATCATGGCGGCGACAACACCAACAGTGCCGGCTGTGTAGGCAAACATCATCAGCCACGCCGTGAACCAGCCGACGGTCGGGTTGGTGAGACGGGTGTTCCAATTGTAAATCGCGCCGGTGAGCGGAATGCGCCCGGCCATCTCGGCGAAAACCAATGCCACCAGAAATTGCCCCGCGCCGACTAGAAGCCACGTCCAGAAACCGAACGGCCCCGCCTTGCCGAGCACATAGCCGTAATTGGCGAATATGCCCATAAGCACGGACATGAACGAGAACGATATCGCGAAAGACGAGAAAAAACCAAGGCTGCGCCGTAATTGCGGCTTGTAGCCCGCCTCGATGATCGCGCGGTCGTCGTCGGGGTGGGCGGATTTTGAGGGGTTGGACATTTTTAGATTTAATCAGTTACGGCAAAAGAAAATCATATTTTCAGGCCGAGCAGTATTATATTAAGTCTCCAGCCAAACCTAAGCTAGGCCTATTTTCATGCTCGTTCTCGGTCTCGAAACCAGTTGCGATGAGACGGCCGTCGGCATCATCGACGATCAGCGGCGCATTCTGGCCAATGGCGTGGCTTCGCAACTGGCTGAACACAAGCCTTACGGCGGCGTGGTGCCAGAGATCGCGGCGCGCGCGCATCTTGATCGCCTCGACGATCTTATACGGTTGGCGTTGAAAGACGCAAAAATCACACTCGGCGATGTAAATGGCATTGCCGCCACCTGCGGTCCCGGTCTCATCGGTGGTGTCATGGTAGGGGCCATGAGCGGCAAGGCGATCGCGGCCGTGCGCAAACTGCCCTTTATCGCCGTCAATCATCTGGAGGCGCATGCGCTCACGGCGCGTCTCACGCATGATGTGGCTTTTCCCTATCTGCTGCTGCTGGTCTCGGGCGGCCATTGCCAATTGCTGCTGGTCAAGGGGGTGGGCGATTATCGCTTGCTCGGCACCACCATCGACGATGCGGTGGGCGAATGTTTCGACAAGGGCGCCAAATTGCTCGGTCTTGGCTATCCCGGCGGGCCCTTGATCGAAATCGCGGCGGCGGAAGGCGATGCGCAAGCCTTTGATCTACCGCGCCCGATGCTGGGCCGCGCGGGCTGCGATTTTTCTTTTTCCGGTCTCAAAACGGCGCTGCGGCAATTGGTGACGAAAAGCGCCTCCTCCTTCCGCGGTTCCGGTGAAACGGCGGAGGGCAAGAATTTCGTCGGTGATGCTGCCGCTTCCCTGCAGGCGGCAATTGCCGACATAATTGTCGATCGCACGAAAAACGCGCTTGAACTGTTACAGCAGGAAAATCTGAAGATCAACGCGCTGGTCGCGGCGGGCGGGGTCGCGGCCAATCAGGCCATTCGCGATGCGCTTTCAAGGTTGGCGGGCGAGGATTACGGATTGCCTTTCGTCGCGCCGCCGGCGGAGCTTTGCACCGATAACGGTGTGATGGTCGCTTGGGCTGGGCTGGAACGCCTGCGGCTCGGCCTTACGGATGGGCTCGATTTCGCCGCCCGCCCGCGTTGGGGGCTCGATCCCGGGGCCGAAAAACGCGTGAAAGCCCAAGGCTGACAATCGCTTCGCATCTGGTTATGGTGCCTGCCTAAGCGGCAGGTCATGGCACATTTATTCGACTATATTGGCATCGTCGGCGGCGGCGCCTGGGGCACGGCGCTGGCGACCGTCGCACGCCGCGCGGGGCGTACCGTGCTGCTCTGGGCGCGCGAGCCGGAAGTGGTCGAGGCCGTCAACGCGCATCATGAGAACCGGCTTTTTCTGCCCGGCATCGTGCTGCCTGCCGAAATTAAGGCAACCGGCAATCTCGCCGATCTTGTCAGATGCGATCTTTTGCTTTTGGCTGTTCCGGCCCAGCATACGCGGACGATGGCCCAAGAAGCCGCAAAAGCGCTCGGCGGGCGGGTGCCCGTCATCATTTGCGCCAAGGGCATCGAGCAAAGTTCGGCCAAACTTCTAAGCGAAATCGTCAGCGAGGAGTTACCCGAACATCCGCTCGCGGTTTTGTCGGGCCCCAGTTTCGCTGGCGAAGTTGCGCGCGATCTGCCGGCGGCTCTCACGCTTGCGGCAAAGGACAAGGTGCTCGGCGAGCGGATCGTCGCTTCCATCGGCACCCGCCATTTCCGGCTTTATCTGACCGACGATGTGACAGGTGCGCAAGTGGGCGGCGCCGTCAAGAATGTACTGGCTGTCGCCTGCGGCATCGCGATGGGCTGCAAGCTCGGCGAGAATGCGCGCGCGGCGCTTATTACGCGCGGACTTGCCGAAATGATGCGCCTCGGCGCGGCAATGGGCGCGCGCGCGGAAACCCTGATGGGACTTTCGGGTCTCGGCGATTTGGTTTTGACATGCTCCAGCCTGCAATCGCGCAATATGTCGCTCGGTGCGGCTTTGGCCGAAGGCACGATTTTATCTGACATCCTTGCCCGGCGCACGGGCGTAACCGAGGGTGTTTTTACGGCCGCCGCCGCCAAGACGCTCGCGCAAAAATATAAAGTGGAGATGCCGATAGTGATGGCTGTGGATGCCGTGCTCAATCACCGCGCGGCGCTTGAGGATACGATCGAGGCTTTGCTGGCGCGGCCGTTTAAGGCAGAACACTGAAATCAGGCGTCGAGCGCCTTCACAACTTCCTCGCACATTTTCTTGGCGTCGCCGAACAGCATCATGGTGTTGGGGCGGTAGAAAAGCTCGTTCTCAACGCCGGCATAGCCGGTCGCCATCGAGCGTTTGATGAAAAGCACAGTCTTCGCCTTTTCCACGTCAAGCACCGGCATGCCGTAAATGGGCGATTTGGGATCGGTGCGCGCCGCGGGATTGGTCACGTCATTGGCGCCGATGACGAAGGCGACATCGGTCTGCGCAAAATCGCGGTTGATTTCTTCCAGCTCCAGAACTTCGTCATAAGGCACGTTTGCCTCGGCCAAAAGCACATTCATATGGCCCGGCATGCGTCCCGCCACCGGATGAATCGCATAGCGCACAGTCACGCCCGCCGCCTTGAGACGATCGGCCATTTCGCGCAGCGCGTGCTGGGCCTGGGCCACCGCCATGCCATAGCCCGGCACGATGATGACGGAAGATGCGTTCTTGAGCACGAACGCGGCGTCCTCGGCCGAGCCGACTTTAACCGGCTGATCGCCGGCTCCCTTGCCGGCCACCGCGGCGCCGCCTTCGCTGCCGAAACCGCCCAGAATCACATTGAAGATCGAGCGGTTCATGCCCTTGCACATGATGTAGCTGAGTATGGCGCCCGAGGAACCAACCAGGGCGCCCGTGATGATCAGGAGCGGATTCTCAAGCGTGAAACCGGTGGCGGCTGCCGCCCAGCCCGAATAGCTGTTCAGCATGGAGATCACGACCGGCATATCGGCGCCGCCGATCGGGATGATGAGCAGGAAGCCCAGCAGAAAAGTGACGCCAACCAAGCCCCAGAAAGCCTCCGGCGACTGGCTCAGCATCAGCCACACGATCATGAGCAAAGCGAGAATGCCGAGCGCGAGATTGAGCTGATGCTGGAATTTGAAGGTCACCGGCTTGCCGGAGACCAGGCCCTGCAATTTGACGAAAGCGATGATCGAGCCGCTGAATGTAATTGCGCCGATCGCCGTGCCAAGACCCATTTCGATCAGGCTTGAGAGATAAATTTTACCGCCGCTTGCAATGCCATAAGCGCCGGGATTGAGGAAGGCCGCCGCGGCGACCAGCACGGCGGCCAGACCGACCAGCGAATGAAAGGCGGCCACCAATTGCGGCAAGGCGGTCATTTTGATGTTGCGCGCAACCACCCAGCCGATCGCGCCGCCGAAAGCGACCGCAATCGCGATGAACCACAAAGAAGATACGTCGAGCAAAAGCGCGGTCGTGACGATGGCGACCGCCATGCCGGCCATGCCGAATATATTCCCCTGCCGCGCGGATTCAGGCGACGCAAGGCCACGTAGCGCCAGGATGAAGCAAACGCCGGAAATCAGATAAGCGAGGGGAACAAGGCTGCTCATCTTTTTTCTGACTTCTGATTTCTGACTTCTGATTTCTTCCTATACATCGCGAGCATGCGTTGCGTCACAAGAAAGCCGCCGAAAATATTGATCGAGGCCAGCGCCACGCCGGCGAGACCCAAAAAGCGCGAGGCGCTCAGCTCCACCGGTCCCGCCGCCAGCAGCGCGCCCACAATGATGACGGATGACACCGCATTCGTTACCGCCATGAGCGGCGAATGCAGGGCCGGCGTCACCCGCCACACCACATAATAGCCGACGAAACAGGCCAGCACGAAAACGGTAAGGCCGGTAATGAAAAAACTGTGACCGCTTTCGGCACCGCTTCCGCCCGCCGCCAGATTTTGCACCTGCGCGGCGAGCGCCCGGGTATATTCCGCCAGTTTCTGCTGATCGGTCGCGAGGTTGTTCAGACTCGAAACGAGATCACTGATGGCCATTGGCGGATAACCTTAATGCGTGGTTGGAGGAACTTCCGGCACGGCGGTTTTCGAGGTCGCCGGCGGCGCGGATGAAGTAGGCGTCCCGGACGGATTCGCAGCCGATGGATCGGTGGCGGGCGCGGGTTGGGGCGGGGTTGCGGCCGCCGGTGCCGGCGTGGATGGTGCCGTGACAGGAGCCGGTGTTGGCGCGGGCGGTGGCGAAGCCGTATTGTTGGAAGCCATGGCCTTATGCAGCGCCTGAATTTCATGCAGCATGAGGCTCTCATTATCCTCCATGACCGTGAGCCGCTGGTTGGCGACCGTAAGATTCTTGCTGATGCCATCCAGATATTTGGCGAAAACAAGGAACAAGAGCGCGCAACAGGTAATGGCTACGGCGAGGACGGCAATCCATGCCGTTGTCACCCGGTTTGTCTTTTGCAAAGTATCTTCTTCCATTTTCTCCTCCTTCAGGTCAGGCTGCATTCGGTTGCTGGAATTGCGGATGAATAACGGCCCCTTCGCGCGTGAGTGTGACCGTGCGCAGAATTTCGTCATTCCAGTTGATGGCGAGGCGGCCGCCGTCCTTGGCTGAAACGAGCATCATGAAATTAAGCAGGTTGCGCGCATAGAGGGCCGAGGCATCCACGGCAATGCGGCCCGGCACGTTGCGGTGACCGACGATCTTGATGCCGAATGTGTCCACGATTTTACCCGCCTCCGACAGCGCGCAATTGCCGCCTTGCTCGACGGCGAGATCGACAATCACCGAGCCCGGTTTCATGCTGCGCAGCATCTCCTCACTGACAAGCCGCGGTGCGGCCCGGCCTGGAATCAGGGCCGTACAGATGACTATATCCTGTTTTTTGATGGTCTCGGCAATTAAAGTCGCTTGGCGACGCTGATAATCTTCGCTCATTTCCCTTGCATAACCACCGGCTGTTTCCGCCTGTTTGGTTTCGTCGCTTTCGACCATGACAAAAGTAGCGCCGAGGCTTTCCACCTGTTCCTTGGCCACCGGCCTGACATCCGTGGCTGAGACGACAGCGCCCAACCGCCGGGCGGTCGCAATGGCCTGAAGGCCAGCGACACCAGCGCCCATTACCAGCACACGCGCGGGCGGTACGGTGCCGGCCGCGGTCATCATCATCGGAAAGGAACGGCCGAATTCGGCCGCGGCGTCGAGCACGGCTTTGTAGCCGGCGAGATTGGATTGGCTTGAGAGCACATCCATGCTCTGTGCGCGGGTGATGCGCGGCATCAATTCCATGGCGAAGGCCGTCACGTGATTGCGCGCGTAAAGATCGAGATCCCCGCGCGCGGCGTAAGGGTTCAGCATGCCGATCAGAACCGCGCCCGGTTTGAGAAAACCAATTTCGTTCAGCCCTTCGCCGGCGTTCATCGGCCGCTGAACCTTGAGCACGATATCGGCGTCGCGCAGGGCAAAGCCAGCGTCGGGAGCAATCGTCGCACCAGCGGCTGCGTAAAATTCGTCCGGACAGGCCGCGTCCACACCGGCGCCCGTTTCCACGATCACGTCATAGCCGAGCGCGCGGTATTTTTTGACCGTATCCGGCGTGGCGGCGACGCGTTTTTCGAAGGCGCGGCGTTCTTTGGGAATGGCGATTTTCATTTAGGGAGGCAGGACTTTCACAGAATCGAAACGAGATCCCTAAACATGCCTCATTTTAGCAAAACTGTGAAGCAACTTCCGCATCTAGCGCGCGGCTTGCAATCCGCAGCTTTTAAGCGCCCGGATCTGGTTTTTCGCCAGCGCCGTGGCATCGAAATCCCGGATCAGATCGTGGAACATGCGGTACCAGTTGATCTCGGCCCGCAGGCGCAGAAAGACCGATCCCAGACCGATGGCGGCCCGGTCCATAAAGACGAATTCGCGCGGCACTTCGACGCCACCCAGTTTGCGCAATTCGCGATGCACCTTGTTGGCCGTCTCGCGGCCATAGAGGCCGGTGTTGGTTTCCTCGATCAGGCGGGTTTTGTCCTCGAGCAGCGGCGCATAAATGAATTGTGCCCAGATGTTGAGCACGTCGATAAGGGCCTTGCTCGGATTTTTAAAGCCCCAGGCTTTATAGGCTTCGGCCGCCATGGCGCGGTCGTTTTTTTGCAAAGCCCGATAAAGGGTGATGACGCCGGTGACCAGAGCCGGCCGGAACACCCGAATGCAACCGAAATCGAGCAGGTTAAGGCTGTTGTCGGTGCGCACTGTGTAATTGCCGAGATGCGGATCGCCGTGAATGACGCCGAAATAATAAAACGGCCGGTACCAGGCATGGAACATATTAACCGCGATCGCGTTGCGGTCCTTGAGCGGACGCTGATCGACGATGGCGGCGATGCGCTCGCCTGCAAGCCAACTCATCGTCAGCAACCTGTTGGTTGAAAGCGGTTTGATTACTTCCGGCATATGCACATTTTGCGCGTCTTTGAGCATATGGCGGTAGAGATCGATATGTTTCGCCTCGCGTGTGTAATCGAGCTCCTCATGCAGGCGGGCGGCGATTTCCTCATGCACTTTTTTGGTCGAAACGGCGCGGTCGGTGCGCTCGAAAATACTCAGCACCAGCTTTAACTGACGCAGATCGGCCTCAACCACCGATTCCATATCCGGATATTGCAATTTGCAGGCGAGCGCCCGGCCATCCAGTGCGGTCGCCTTATGCACCTGGCCCAGTGACGCGGCGGCGCTGGCTTCGTGCTCGAAATGGCGGAATTTTTTTTCCCAATCGAGCCCAAGCTCGGCCGCCATGCGGCGCCTGACGAAGACCCAGCCCATGGAAGGCGCATCGGCCTGCAATTGTGCGAGCTCGGCCGCGTATTCCTTGGGCACGATGTCGGGAATGGTGGACAGCAGCTGCGCCACTTTCATGAGCGGTCCTTTGAGGCCGCCCAGTGCCCCCCGTAAACGCTCGGCCTGTTTCTGGCGGTTTATATCGAGACCCAGATAGCGCCTGCCGGCCGCCCGCGCGCCGAAACCCGCCATGGCCGTCGAGACTTTGGCGTAGCGTTTAACGCGTTTGCGGAGGGTGGAGCGCTCTTTAGGCATTCCGCAGGCTACATCCAAGTCATATATGTTAGCAAAAGGCGTGAACCGAATGCTTGGGCCAATGCCAACGTGGAGGAACAGTGGGCTCTTGCGTACCTAAGGATAAAACCTGGATGGCGCGTTTATAGGCAACCACTGCTGCTTCGCGTAAAATCTCGGGATCCATACATGCAGAGGAGACGCGTGGGTAGTCGGGCGGAAGTCCCAAAAATATCACACGGGGATCATTCATTGCTCTTTTTACTTCTTCATCATTTTCTCTCGCATTATCCCTGGAAAATTTAACGAGCCGGGAGCCGGAGGCCCAATCCTTTTCGACCAGACGGCAGAACTGCGTAATTATCCAATCCATCGATGCCGCTTTCACGCCTTTATTCTTTAAGCTGCTACCTTCGCAGCGCGACGTTAGGACCAACGCCATATCATATCCAGCATCAAGGCAGATTTGAACAGGGCTGACGCGAGTGGTCTTACCATCCACCAACCGATGCCCCTCTGTGTCACCTGTAGTGCCGATAATGGGCTGTCCCGCCACGCCAGGAACCAGACAACCGGCAGACAGGTAAAGGAGAAACTCTTCGCAAGATTTAAAATTGCTGACAACTTTTGTCTGCATGTCGTCAATATCGGAAACAATAATGTGGAGAGGCACTTTGTGATCCAACACCTTCTGAACATCGAGAATTTTTTCGGGATTTACCGTGCCACGCCAAATGCCGGAAGTGATGTTGGGGTCCATTCCGGGTGGTTCGGTCTGTTCCCAGCCAAGCATGTGACGCATGGCGTATCTGAATGCGCGACTGATCGATAGAAAGCGACCGTCTACAAAATCTTCGACATAGTCCATCGTAGCAATTTCTGGCGTATCTGCCAAAAGATGGGCTGCGGCGGCGGCACCTGCAGAGCTTGCATAAATTGCGTCTACATAGTGAATAAGGCCTAGGTCCCGAATAGCTGTAACCAAGGCGCCGGTGATGACGCCGGCCATTCCGCCGCCTTCAATAACAAGTGCAATTTTGTGTCCATCCGAAGGACTTTCTTCGGGCACATATTCCGCCGCTTTTCTATTCAGCAGGGTTTGAATGATTCGCTTGTTATCGTCAGTTAGATATAACGAACTGTCTGTTGACATATAATCCTTCTTTAAATACTAAAAATATTTTCAATTATAGCATGCCGGCGTGAAAGTAAAAAAATAAGAGCTAAATCATCGCCATGCCGCCATTCACATGGATGGTTTGGCCGGTGATGTAGCGTGCTTCTTCGCTGGCCAGAAACACGACCGCGCCCGCGACGTCTTTCGGCTCGCCAATATAACCGACGGGAATATTCGGCAGCAGGCGCTGTTTTTGCTCTTCGGTGAGGACATCGGTCATGGCGGTGGTGATAAAACCCGGTGCCACACAATTCACCGTAATGTTGCGCGCGGCCATTTCGGCCGCCAGCGATTTGGTCATGCCGATGAGTCCCGCTTTGGAGGCAGCATAATTAGCCTGCCCCGGATTGCCGGTGACGCCGACGATGGAACTGATACTGATCACGCGCCCCCAGCGCCGGGACATCATGCCCTTCAGCGCCGCGCGCGTAAGTCGAAAAGCGGCCGACAAATTGACGTTGATTACCGTATCCCAATCCTCATCCTTCATGCGCAAGGCAAGCCCGTCGCGCGTGAGACCTGCGTTATTGATTAGAATATCGATGCCGCCGCCCAGTTGCGCTTCGGCTTCCTTGAGTAGCGTCGCCGGTACGGAAGGATCGGACAAATTTCCCGCCGCTACAAATGCGCGTTCGCCAAGCTCGTTTTGCAGTTTTTTTAGCGCCTCGGTTTTGGTGCCGGACAAAACGACCTTGGCACCCTGCGCATGCAGGGCTTTGGCGATGGCGCCACCGAGGCCGCCGGAGGCGCCCGTTACCAATGCGTTTTTGTTTGCGAGATTAAACATTCTTTAAAAATCCTTCGATCTCTTCCGGCGTGTGCAGCGAAATGGCCGTGATCTCTTTATCGATACGTTTGGTCAGTCCCGCCAGCACATTGCCCGCGCCGCACTCAATCAATTGTTCAATACCATTACCCTTCATGTAAAGCACGGATTCGCGCCAGCGCACCGGGGCCGTGATTTGCTGCACCAGAAGAGTGCGAATTTTATTGACGTCATTGACCGCTTCAGCCGTGACATTGGCGATCAGCGGCACTGCGGGCGGTTTGATGGCAATATCGGCCAGTGCCTTTTGCATGATATCGGCGGCGGGCTGCATGAGCGGGCAATGAAAAGGCGCGCTAACCGGCAATTTTATGCTGCGCTTGAATCCGCGCTCGGCGGCGATCGCCATCGCGCGGTCGATGGCAGCCGCATGGCCGCTCACCACCACTTGCCCCGGCGCGTTATCGTTGGCGGCTGTGCAGATCTCACCTTGCGCGGCGGCAGCGGCGATGTCCTGTGCTGTGGCCAGATCGACGCCGATCAAGGCGGCCATCGCGCCCACGCCGACCGGTACTGCCTGTTGCATGGCAACGCCGCGTTTCTTAAGTAACCGGGCGGTATCGGCAAGCGTAAAGCTTCCTGCCGCGCAGAGGGCAGAGTATTCGCCAAGACTATGGCCGGCGACGAACAGGGCTGCTTGCGGCAAACGGAAATTGCCTTGCTTGTCCATGACACGGATCACGGCCATGCTCACAGCCATTAGGGCGGGCTGCGCGTTTTCGGTCAGCTTTAAATCTTCGGCCGGACCTTCCGCCATCAGGCGCGTGAGATTTTGGCCGAGCGCCTCATCGACTTCCTGAAAAACCTCGCGCGCTTCGGCAAAGGCGCCAGCCAGCGCCTGGCCCATGCCCACCGACTGGCTTCCCTGACCCGAAAAGACGAGCGCGCGCTTCATGCAAGTGGTTCCTAAACAACCGAAAAGAGCCGCAACTCAACGCACTTGTCAAAGTTTAGTCAAGCGGGGATATTGGCGGCTTCTTTATAGGTTTTCCCATGCTTATCGTCACCGGCGGGGCCGGTTTTATCGGATCCAATCTGGCCGCGGCGCTCGAGGCGCGCGGCAAGCATGTCGCCGTCTGCGATTACCTTGGTGAGGAAGATAAGTGGCGCAATCTCGCCAGGCGCGATCTGGAGGCGGTGATTGCACCTTCGCAGCTCGCGGATTTTCTCAGGACGCAAGGCAGCGAGGTCGAAGGCATTTTCCATATGGGGGCGATCTCCACCACCACCGAAAAAAATGTCGATCTCATCATCGATACCAATTTTCGCCTGAGCCGCGATTTGTATCTCTGGTGCAAGGAGATGCGTATTCCGTTCATTTATGCCTCGTCCGCCGCCACCTATGGCAATGGCACAGCCGGTTTCCGCGACGATGAGGATCCGCAAGCGCTCGCCAAACTGAAACCGCTCAATCCTTACGGCTGGAGCAAGCATCTATTTGATCGCTGGGTGACGCGGCAAAAGGGGCGCGGCAGCCATTTTCAGTGCGTCGGCCTTAAATTTTTCAACGTCTACGGGCCCAACGAATATCATAAGGGCGGGCAGCGCTCGGTCGCGCATCAGATTTATCCATTCGCCGTCCGCGACGAGGCTTTTCCGCTCTTTAAATCCCATAACCCGCAATATGAGGATGGTGGGCAGTTGCGCGATTTCGTCTGGGTCGGCGATTGCGTGAATGCGATGCTGTGGCTTTATGAGCATCCCAAAGTGAGCGGCCTGTTCAATCTTGGCAGCGGCAAGGCGCGCAGCTTTGCCGATCTGGCGGTGGCCGTCTATCGTGCGGCGGGCAAGGCGCCGCTCATCAAATACCGCGATATGCCCGAAGAATTGTGCGTCCAATATCAATATTTCACCGAAGCCGATATGGGCAAATTGCGTACGGCCGGCTATACCGCCCCTTTCACCGGCCTCGAGGATGGCGTAAAACTCTATGTCCAGAAATATCTGACTGCCGAAGATCCCTATGTTTAAAGGCTAAGCACGCATGTTCGCCCATCTGATCCCGCTCGTCGAAAAACTGGCCGGCCATCGCGTCTTGTGCGTGGGGGATGTGATGCTGGACCGCTATGTTTACGGTCAGGTCGAACGCATTTCACCGGAAGCGCCGATCCCGGTTCTGCATACGCAGCGCGAGGCCGTGACTTTGGGCGGCGCCGGCAATGTCGTGCGGAATATCGTTTCGCTTGGTGGTCAGACCGATTTGGTCGGCGTAATCGGGCAGGATCAGGCAGGCTACGATCTCGCCAAGCAGTTGACCTCGCTACCACAGGTAACGTCCTATCTACTGACCGACGCTTCGCGCCCCACCACTTTGAAAACCCGCTTCGTCGCCGATGGCCAGCAATTATTGCGCGCCGATCTCGAGATCAATCAGGCGATCTCCGCCGATATGGAAGAGCAAACCCTACAGCGCGTGAAAGGCGCTATCGAGGGCTGCCGCGTCATTATTCTTTCCGATTACGCCAAAGGTGTGCTGACCGACCGCGTGGTGGCCGAAATTATCAAGCTCGCCACCGCCAGCGGGCGCAAAATCCTGATCGATCCCAAGGGCCGTGATTTCACCCGTTATCGCGGCGCTTATATGCTCACGCCCAACCGGCGCGAACTGGCGGACGCAACCGGCCTGCCGGTGCGCACGATTGACGAAGTTGAAAAAGCCGCCAGGCAATTGATCGAAGCGCATAAGATCCAGAGCGTTCTGGCCAAGCTCGGCAGCGACGGAATTTCCCTGGTGCAAAAGGACGAAAAACCCCAGCATTTCCGTGCCTCGGCGCGTGAAGTGTTCGATGTTTCGGGCGCCGGCGACACGGTGGTGGCGGCAATGGCGCTTGCGCTCGCCGGTGGCTTGGCACCCGACGATGCGGCGGCGCTTGCCAATGTCGCGGGTGCGGTCGTGGTGGGCAAAATCGGCACGGCCGTCTGCACGCCGCAGGAACTGGCGCGCGAATTGGCACACGATCAGGCTTTAGAGAGCGAGCAAAAGATCGTCGGCGTCAATGAAGCCTCCGAAATCGCCGAACGCTGGCGCAAGCAGGGACTCAAGACCGGCTTCACCAACGGCGTGTTCGATCTCTTGCATCCGGGCCATGTATCGCTGATCCGTCAGGCCAAGGCGGCTTGCGACAAGCTCATCGTCGGGCTTAACAGCGACGCGTCCGTCAAGCGCCTCAAGGGCGACAGCCGCCCGGTGCAGAATGAGGGTGCGCGCGCCGCCGTGCTGGCGTCTTTGGCCGATGTCGATCAGATCGTCATTTTCACCGAGGACACGCCGATCAATCTAATTAAGGCAATCCGTCCCGCCGTGCTGGTGAAAGGCGCCGATTACAGCAAGGATCAGGTGGTGGGTGGTGATCTCGTGAACGAATGGGGCGGGCAGGTGGTGCTGGCCAAACTGGTCGAAGGTCAAAGCACGACCGCCACCATCGCCAAACTGCAGACGCCGAAAAAGGCCGGCGGGGCTGCATGACAGGGTCGCGTTTGACTAACTTCAAAGAGGAGATGCGTGATGCATGTGCTGTTGCTTGGCGCCGGCCTGTTTCTGGTTTTCATCCTGGTCATTCATCTGGTTTTCAAAATGATCAAGTTCACCATCGCGGTGTTTTTGCTCGGGCTTGCGATCGTCGCGGTGATTTATTTCTTCCGCCAGTATTTTGGTATCGATCTCATCGGCGCCATCGGGCGGCTTTAGCGGCCGGCACCTGCCGGTAACGCACGTACCGCCGCGATGACCTTCTGTATCCAATACGCGAAACCGTCATCCGGTGAATTGGCGGGCGAGGTTTACGGGCTCGATGTCGCCGTAAACAATTTCCTCTCGGCCTGGTTCCGGCATGGAAGGCAGGAACAATTCATCTGCGTGCCGCCGGATTTGACCAGCTTCGATCATTTCAAGGAATTGGCGAAAGCCGAAGGGATTGATGAAGCGCGCTGCATCGGCCTCGATCCGCGCACGCCCAAGCACAATCTCGAAGGCATGTCTTGCATCTTCCGCGCCGATCCACTGATTAGCGGTTTGATGTGGCGGCGCGAGCAATTGGCAGGGCACGGCTATGCCGTCTGCGGCCTCACCCATACGATGAGCGGCGACCGCATTGCGCGTGCGGTGGGGGAATTATGCCTTAATCCTGCCGGACCCGGCGATGCGCTTATTTGCCCCTCGGAAGCGGTGCGCGACGCGGTCAGGAATTTATGGGAAATTCACACCGAGTACCTCAATCATCATTTTGGCAGCCGTTACAAATGCCCGATCGAGACGCCGGTCATTCCGCTCGGCGTCGATACGCAGAAATTCGCACGCCTCACGGCGTCCGACAAACGCGCGGCGCAGCGGCAGATGCTCGGCATCGCGGCGGATGAAATCGCGGTGCTTTTTGTCGGGCGGCTCAGTTTCGCCACCAAGGCGCATCCTTTGGCCCTGTGGCAGGCGGCCGAGCGCGCGGCGCAACAAACCAAGCGCAAAATACGCGTCATCATGTACGGCTATTTCAAGCCGAAAGACATGGAACCGCATTTCCGCAAGCTGGCCACAGTACTTTTCAAAAACGCGCGCATCGATTTCGTGATGAATGGCGATGGGCGTTTTCCGGATGGGTTGTGGGCGGGGGCCGATATATTCGCCTCGCTTTCGGACAATATTCAGGAAAGCTTTGGTCTCACGCCGGTAGAAGCGATGGCCGCCGGATTGCCGGCTGTGGTCAGCGACTGGAACGGCTATCGCGGTGGCGTGCGCGATGGGCAGGATGGTTTTCTGGTGCCAACCCTCACTCCGCCGCCTGAAACCGGCCGGGATCTCGCCGACCGTTATTATAACGAGCAGAATTACGGCGTTTCGCTGGTGGCGGCCTCGCAATCGACTTTTGTGGATACCAATCGTTGCGCCGAGGCTTTGGCTTTGCTGGTTACAGATGAAGACAAGCGCCGCGCGATGGGCGAAAGCGGAAAGGCGCGGGCGCGCGCGGTTTTTGACTGGCGCCACATCATCAAATCTTACGAAGAGTTGTGGCGCTCTCTTGCGGAAAAACGGCGTGCTGCGCCAAAACAAATAACCGTGCCGAAAAACTGGCAGGCGGCCAATCCGGCCTTTCCCAATCCGTGGGCGATGTTCGCGAGCTTTCCGAGCGGTTTTCTCAAGCCGCAGGATCGCCTATGCACCGTCCTGGATCGTGCCGGCATCGAGGCGCTTTTGCAGCATGAAATGAATTTTTTCGTGCCCGATCTGTTGCTGCCAAAGGAATCGCTGCTCGGCATGGCGGATGCCATTGGCAAGGCCGGCGCGGTTTCGATCGACACCGTTCTCAAAGGCTTTGCGGAGCCCGAACATGCGCGGGTCTGGCGCAGCGTCGGATGGCTGCTCAAGCTTGGTGTTTGCACGCTGGAAGGCAAAGCCCTATAATAACACCATCATGAATCCTGCGGATGAGATGTGGTTTCGCCTGCTGGCGGGATTGCTGGTTGGCCTTGCGCTCGGCAGTTTCGTGACCATGCTTAGCTATCGCGCGCCACGCAACATTTCGATCGTCTCGCCGCCCTCGCACTGCCCGCATTGCCATACGCCGCTCAAGATCCGCGATCTGATGCCGATCGTGTCGTGGCTGCTCGAACGCGGCAAATGCCGCCATTGCGGCACCAAGGTCGGCGTACGTTATGTGATCATCGAATTAATCACGGCCGCGAGCTGTCTTATCGCGTTCGCCACGATCGGCTTCCGGCCGCAACTGATCGTGGCGCTCATCGGCATTGTCTCGTTCATTTCGCTGGTGACGATTAATATTGAGCGGGGGAAGAGCTAAGCTGCTTTTGCCTTGCCGGCCAGCGCCTGCTCGATGGCCGTGATCGCCTTCGGCATTGCACTTACGTTCGTGCCGCCGGCCTGGGCCATATCGGGCCGGCCACCGCCGCCCTTGCCGCCGACGGCTTCGGCTCCGGCTTTCACCAGATCAACGGCGCTGAATTTTTTGGTGAGATCGTCCGTCACGGCGACCACAATCGAAACCTTGCCTTCGAAACCGGCGACAAGGGCAATGACGCCCGATTTGACCTGCGCCTTGAAGGCGTCGGCCATCGGCTTCAAATCTTTGGCCGGAATATCGCTCAGCACGCGGCTGATGAAATTGATGCCGTTGATTTGTTTGGGCGCTTCCTGTGGCGCGCTAGCCGAGCCGCCGCCGAGCGCCGCCTGACGACGTAGGTCGGCCACTTCGCGCTCCAATTTTTTGCGTTCCTCGACCAGTTGCGCGATGCGCGCCGGCAGTTCAGCCGTGGGAGCCTTAAGCGCGTCAGCTGCCTCGCGCAGGGTTTTCTCCTGCTGATTAAGCCAGCCCAGCGCCGCCGGACCCGTGAGGGCCTCGATGCGCCGCACGCCCGCCGAGACGGCGCTTTCGCCGATGATCTTGAGCAAACCGATATCGCCGGTACGTTTCACATGCGTGCCGCCGCAGAGCTCGACCGAGAAAAATTCCTTGCCCTTTTCGTGTTTATCTTCCTTGCCGCCCATGAAAAGCACGCGCACCTCGTCGCCGTATTTTTCGCCGAAGAGAGCCATGGCGCCCTGCTCCATCGCTTCCTGTGGCGACATCAGGCGCGTGACGACTTCTTCATTCATGCGGATGCGGTTGTTGACCTCGGCCTCAATCTCGGCGAGTGCCTCGGGCGGAATCGGGGTCGGCTGGCTGAAATCGAAACGCAGACGGTCGGGTGCGACGAGCGAGCCTTTTTGCGTTACATGTGGGCCCAATTTACGGCGCAGGGCTTCGTGCAAAAGATGGGTGGCCGAATGGTGGCTACGTAGATTGGAGCGGCGCTCGCCATCGACCTGCAAGACGGCCATATCGCCAGTTTTGACCGTGCCTTTCTCGACGCGCCCGTGATGTACCCAGAGCGCGTCGGCTTCTTTTTTGGTGTCGGCAATCTTGATCACGGCACCGGCCGCCGTCGTTATCAAACCGGTATCGCCCATCTGACCGCCGGATTCGGCGTAAAAGGGCGTTTGGTTGACGATAATCTGGATATTGTCAGCGGTCTTGGCATCCGCTACCCGCGCGCCGTTTTTGACCAAAGCCTTGATCTGGCCTTCGGCGCGTTCGGTCGAATAGCCGAGGAAATCGGTAGCGCCCAACTCATCCCGCAATTCGAACCATAATTTTTCGGTGCCGGTTTCGCCGGTGCCGGCCCAGGCTGCGCGCGCATCGGCTTTTTGCTTGGCCATCGCACTCTCGAAGCCGGCGATATCGACCTTTTGCCCGCGTCCGCGCAAAACATCTTGCGTCAGATCAATCGGAAAGCCGAACGTATCGTAAAGCTTGAAGGCAATTGCGCCCGGCAGTGCCTGATCTTTCTTGAGTTTGCCGGTTTCCTCATCGAGCAGTTTCAAGCCGCGATCGAGCATTTGCTTGAAGCGCGATTCTTCGAGCTTGAGCGTGGCGGTGATCAGTGGCTCCGCACGCACCAACTCCGGATAGGCTGTCCCCATCTGCTTCACCAATTCGGGCACCAGGCGATAGATCAGGGGCTCTTTCGCGCCCAGCATATGGGCGTGACGCATGCCCCTTCGCATGATGCGGCGCAAGACATAACCACGCCCTTCATTGCCCGGCAGGACGCCGTCGGCAATCAGAAAAGCCGTCGCGCGCAAATGGTCGGCAATCACGCGGAAGGAAGGAAACTGGGACGAAGGTTTGTGCGGATCGATTTTCACCAACTCGCCAATGACATCGATGATGGCTTTGAACAAATCGGTGTCGAACACCGAATGTTTGCCTTGCAGGATGGAGGCCATGCGCTCGAGCCCCATGCCGGTATCGACCGAAGGCCTGGGCAGATTGATGCGCTTGCCGCCGGGCTGTTCCTCAAACTGCATGAAGACCAGATTCCAGAATTCAAGGAACCGGTCGCCGTCTTCGTCGGGGCTGCCGGGCGGGCCGCCGGCGATTTTATCGCCCTGATCGATGAAAATTTCGGAACAAGGCCCGCAAGGGCCGGTTTCGCCCATGCGCCAGAAATTGGCATCCGTCTTGATGCGGATAATTTTATCGTCCGCAAAGCCGGCCGTTTTTTTCCAGAGCGTGGCGGCTTCGTCATCGTCGTGATAAACGGTGACCAGCAATTTATCTTTTGGCAGGCCAAAATCTTTCGTCACCAACTCCCAGGCAAAGGGAATGGCATTGGATTTGAAATAATCGCCGAAGGAAAAATTGCCGAGCATCTCGAAGAAGGTCAGATGGCGCGCGGTATAGCCGACATTCTCGAGGTCGTTATGCTTACCCCCCGCGCGCACGCATTTCTGGGCCGTCGTGGCGCGCTTGTAGGGACGGCTCTCGGCACCCGTGAAAACATTCTTGAACTGCACCATGCCCGAATTGGCGAACATGAGCGTGGGGTCGTTCCGCGGCACCAAGGGCGAGGATTCCACGATCGTGTGGCCCTGCTTCTCGAAATAGCCGAGATAGGTGGCGCGGATATCGGCGAGGGATTTCATTGGTTAATTCTCCACAACCACGTGAACTCTTGCGAATTTCTGAGCCAAAGTCTATGAATTTCAGAGCCTCGCAATTGACTACTATTGAAGAAATGAATTAAAAACGGGCCAAAATTAAAAGGAGAACAAGCATGGCTAAGCCTGCAAAAATATTTGTAGATATGAGAATGGACGATATTCTCACCGTACCTGTTCCTCAAATTCTCTATGCAAGTAAAGAATTTACAGGATATTCCCGTAGGGGCTCTGAATATACATACACGGTATGCACAAACGATTTTGAACTTTTTCAATGTGGCTATTTTAGTCCGCACGAAAGAAGCATCACAGAAGACAGGTGGTCAATTGAGACATTTACTAGAGCTGACGGGCAATATTCTCAATTAAAGAATTCATTGCAGTTAGCTGACGGATTTTTTGTTGAAAACACTGACCGTGAAGACAAAAACAAAATCCGTGAAGTTACAATCCATCACGCGAATGTCGATTATTACCAAGGAGACAGGACCACGGAAGGTTGTTTTCAAGGAATAATACTTCACGCGGGAACAAAATCTGACCAGGTAGAAACGGCCGGTCTTGCCAGCCTTGACGTATATCTAGCACGTCTCATTGGTGCCGGTTATGAACCAAAAGTTTGCACAATCACAAGGATGGAGGAGGCCCACGCGCATGGACTCATTAAAGCCGCACCCGACCTTGCAAGAAGATCATCGGTCGCTGGATTAATGGCTCTCGAAAGAAGAGTTCAAGCCGCACATGAGCTTTTGGCAAAACGGGCTGTTGTCACGGCAGAAATTCCCCAATTATGGGGGGCTAGATCGGCGGCCGAGGCGAATGTGATTGGTCTGAACGGAAAAAGAATACTGCGTATGGATTATAGTACGTTACGCTGAACCATTTTTATTTTTGCATCCATGCGGGCAATTGTTTGCCAATTTTTTTATAAATCTTGCACCCTTCATGATGTGCCCCCGGCAAATACCCGATACTCATCAAAAATTCGCCCACAATCTCGCCGCCCGTAAAGACAAACTGCTGCTTGAAAATTTTTACCCATTGCGGTTTGCTCTGGGGATGCTGCGCATTGAGCCAGCCCGTGAAGCCCTTGTGCGACTGGCGCAGCTTTAGGATGCGGCGCGCGTTTTCGATGATGGCCTCGATCTTGCGCCGGTTGCGGATTATGTTTTCGTCCTTCAGCAATCGCCTCATATCGCGCGCGCCGTAACTTGCCACTTTTTTCACATTGAAACGATCAAACGCGCGGTTGAGGCCTTTGCGCTTTTTGAGCACGATCTCCCACGACAATCCCGCCTGCATGATCTCGAGCGCGAGCCGTTCGAACAGCACGCGCTCATCGGTGACCGGGAAGCCGTATTCTTTTGCATGATAATCATGATGCACCGGATGGCCGGGCGCGATTTTGCAGTAGAAAGACATTACATTTCCATCTTCAGGGACATGTCGTGAAAAGAAATAAGATTGGACGTGATGAGCGCAAAGATCGCGATCCATAACAGGCTTGCAATCGCGGTGGTGAGAATAAGCTTGCGCTTGAGGCCGGGATCGACCGGCGCGCCCGGCATGGCGCCGTCTTTCGGCCTCTCGATATTGCGGATGCCGAGCGGCAGCATGCAGAAAAAAACCATCCACCAGATGAGAATATAGACGACGATGGCGGAGAAGATATTCATATCAGATGTCAGAGCACGGATGTCAGATGCCAGAAGAAAATAGAAATCTATCAGACTTAACTGACATCCGACATCTGTATTCTGACATCTTCTTGCCGTTATTGAATTCTGACAACCTGCACTTCCATCACCGGTTTTTTGCCGAGATTTTCTAGCAAGAGCTTGCGGGCCGCCTGGGCTGCGGTATGGCGGATGGCGGCGTCATCAAGACGGCTCGATTTCGGCATGGATTCGATTGCATCCATGACGGCAGCTGCGATGTCGGCGGGCAAGCCGGCATCCAGCTCCTCATCAGTAAGGCCAAGTAGAGCTATTTGCGGCTCCTGCGCCACGCGGCCTTTCGGATCCATCACCAGCGTAATCACGACCGCGCCATTATAGCTCATTTTGCGGCGGTTTTTCGTCGCTTCGCGGTCCAGCCGCCGCAACTGCTTGCCATCGAGGCCGAGGCGGCCGCTCGGCACCTCGCCCACCATCTCATGCAAGCCGGGGCCGAGGCGGATGATCTGGCCGTTGGTCGGAATGAGGGTGTGCGGCACCTGGCATTGTTTGGCAATGCGCGCATGTTCCATCTGGTGCCGCGCCTCGCCATGCACCGGCAACACAAGATTTGGCCGCGTCCATTGGAAAAGCTCGGTCAGCTCGTCCTGCGCCGGATGGCCCGACACATGTACGGGCGCATGATCCTGTGTGATGATCCGCAAGCCCCGCGCGATCAGCTGATTTTGCAGGCGCGCGATCGTTTTCTCGTTGCCCGGAATATCGCGTGAAGAGAAAATCACTGTATCGCCCGCATCGAGCTCTACTTCCGGATGATCCTCGGTCGCGATACGCCAAAGCGCCGACCGCGCCTCGCCCTGGCAACCGGTGGAGATGATCACGACCTTGTCGCGCGGCGAATTCATCGCTTCGTTTTCGGTGAGAAAATCGGAAAATTCCGGCAGATAGCCGCAGGCCTCGGCCACTTCGGCATTACGCCACAGCGAGCGCCCGACCAAGGTTACATAGCGCCCATGCTTTTTCGCCGCCGCGACGATCGATTTCAAACGCGCGATGTTACTGGAAAAGCAGGTCACCACGATGCGTTTTTTGATTTGGCCGAATAATTTGAAAAACTCGTTCTGCACCATGCGCTCGGAGCCGGAATGGCCTATGACAAGGGCGTTGGTGGAATCGCCGATCAGGGCCATCAATTTATTACGCCCCAGCTCCTTGAGCCGCGCTTCGTCGGTGAGATCGCCAACCAAAGGATCGGGATCGAATTTCCAGTCGCCGGTGTGCAAAATCGTGCCGTGACGCGTAGTAATCGCCAGCATGTTCGATTCCGGGATCGAATGGGTAACGCGGATCATCTCGCCCTTGAACGGGCCAATCTCGAACGCGCCGCCGGCAGGCAATTCGATCAGCCGCACCTCGTTTTTCCGGTTCGGGCGCTCGATTTTGGCGCGGATCAATTCGGCCGTGAAGCGCGTGGCGTAGACAGGACACAGCAGTTGCGGCCACAGATATTCGATGGCACCGATATGATCCTCATGTCCGTGCGTGACGACGAGCCCAACCAGATCATGCTTGCGTTCGGCGATGAACTGGATATCGGGCATGATGAGCTCGATGCCGGGCGTGGTCTCGTCGCCAAAGGTGACGCCGCAATCGACCATCAGCCATTTGCCGGCCGTGCCATAGAGGCTGAGATTCATGCCGATCTCGCCCGCGCCGCCCAGCGCCAGATACCAAAGCGCATCGTCGGGTGGACGAAAACGGTCGTTTTTGCGATTGCTCATCGATCTGTGTTTTGCGCGCGGTTGCGCTCGTAGATTTTATGCAGCCCGCGCAGGGTAAGGTCAGAATCAAAATGCTCGATACCCTCGACCGCGCCGGAGAATAAACGTGCAAGGCCTCCGGTCGCCACCACGGTCATTTTCTTGCCGAATTCCTTTTTGATGCGCGTGATCAAGCCTTCGATCAATCCGGCATAGCCCCAATAGATGCCGGATTGAATCGCATCGTTGGTGTTTTTGCCGATCACGTTTTTGGAAGGAGCAATGGCGATGCGCGGCAATTTGGCGGCTGCCATATGCAGCGCCTGCAAAGATAAATTAATACCAGGCGCGATCGCACCGCCGCAATAATTGCCGTCCTGATCGACCACGTCGAAAGTCGTTGCGGTGCCGAAATCGACGATGAGCAGCGGGGGCTTGAAGAGAGATGCGCCGCCGACGGCATTCACGATGCGGTCGGCGCCAATTTCCTCCGGCCGATCAAGCAGGATCTTGATGCCAATATCGAGTGCGGGATCGCCGATGATCAGCGGCTCGCAATGAAAATGATCGCGGCACAGTTTTGTGAGCTGAAAATCGGCTTGTGGCACCACGCTCGCCATGATGGCGGCTTTGATCGCCCGCGGATGGATATCGGCTTCGTTCATCAGCGCGCGCAAAAACACGGCATGCTCATCGGCCGTATGCTGCGCGTTGGTCGCCCGGCGCCAGGCGGCCTTGATCTTGCCCTGGTCGAACAGCGCGAAGACGATATTGGTATTGCCGGCATCGATGGCGAGGAGCATGGGTGTTCCAGACTATAAGTTTTTAGGAGGCGCGCAATTTTTCAATTTATACCATTAATTATCTTGACTTCGGCGTTCCGGCCGGCGGCCCGCTTTGCGCGCTTGGCATATTGGCAAAAAATACATCCCCCGCAGATATAGCCGTTTCCTTGCCATTCGCCAACCGCAGGATCAGCCTTCCATCCTTGTCAAGATCGGCGAAGTCGCCTTGCAGGGTTTCGTGTGGCAGCCGCGCCGAAAGAGGGCCTGTTTGCGCGCGCTCGAGCCAGGCCTTTCGAAGAGGGGCAAAACCCTCTTTTTCAAGCGCGGCTTTCCATTCGAAAAAACGATCGAGCAGAGTTTCGAGAATGTCAGATAGAGGCTTCACCGCCGCGCCCATCGCGCGCAGGGATGTCGCCGGGTAAAGTGCCGTCTGTGGATAATGCTCGACATTCAGGCCGATCCCGACGACCTGCCACTCCATGTTGCCTTTGGCCGTGGTTGAAGATTCCAGCAAAATGCCGCTGATTTTCTTGCCTTCAACCAATACGTCATTCGGCCATTTAATTTTTATGTCTGTCTGCAGCAACTGCTTATGCACTGTGTCATAGATCGCAAGCGCCGCTGCGAAAACGTAAAGATGGGCTTGTGCCAGATCGCAAACGGGGCGCAGGAGGATCGAGGTGTAAAGATTGCCCGGCGGTGATACCCAAGGTCGACCACCGCGCCCGCGTCCGGCGGTTTGCATGTCGGCATGAATGACCAAGCCTTCGGCTTCGCCTGCCGCGGCAGCTTCCTTGACATCGTCGTTCGTGCTGGCAGTTTCCGCGATATGGCGGATGCGATAGAGTTTCATGATCCGACCAGACTATGTGCGGCCGCAAGCGCGCTATCGACCAGGGGCGCCGGCCATAACACGAACAGCAGCATGGCAAGGGCCGAGACGGTCAGCACCGCGCGCAGGCCGAATTCGGGCACCGGATCGATTGTGGCGACTGGTTCGTCGAAATACATCAATTTGATGATGCGCAGATAATAAGCGGCGGCGACCGCGCTCGTCAGCACGCCGATCACGGCGAGCGGCACGAAGCCGGCCTTCACGGCGGCGAGGAACACGAAATATTTACCGAAGAATCCCGCCAAAGGCGGCACGCCCGCCAGCGAAAACATGAAGATCACCATCGCCAGAGCCAGAAGCGGATGGGTCTTGCCGAGCCCTTTGAGATCCTCGATCTGCTCGACCGACACATCCCGGCGTCGCAGGCACAGGATCACGCCGAACGTTCCCAGCGTGTTGATGAAATAAATGGCGAGATAGATGAGCAATGCCTGTACGCCATTTTCGCCGCCCGCCACAAGGCCGACAAGGGCATAACCAACATTGGCGATCGCGCTGTAGGCAAGCAGGCGCTTGATGTTCGATTGCACAAGTCCTGCAAAAGAGCCGAGCAGCATCGAGGCGACCGCAATGAAGATAATGATCTGCAGCCATTGATGGGTAAGGCCGGCAAAAGGCACCATCAAGACGCGCGTGAAAAGCGCGAGCGCCGCCACTTTCGGTGCCGCGCCAAAAAAAGCCGTGACGGGGGTCGGCGCGCCTTCATAAACGTCCGGCGTCCACATATGGAATGGCACGGCCGAGACCTTAAAGGCCAAAGCAGCGCAGACGAACACCATGCCGAAAATGACGCCGGGCGGCGGCTGCGGCAGGGCCAGCATTTTGACCAAAGGCGCAAATTGGGTGGTGCCGGCATAGCCGTAAATGAGCGAAATGCCGTAAAGAATGAGGCCGGAGGACAGCGCGCCGAGGACGAAGTATTTCAAGCCCGCCTCGCTCGATTTGGCGTCGTCGCGCCGCAGAGTCGCCAGCACGTAAAGCGCCAGGCTTTGCAATTCGAGCCCGACATAAAGGGCAAGAAAATCGCCGGCCGAGACCATCAGCATCATGCCGAGTGTGGCGAAGACGATCAGCACCGGATATTCCGGCTTCTCCAGTTTTTCCCGTCCCAGATAGGACCAGGACAGCATCAGCGAAAGCGCGGCGGCGGCGAGCAGGATGATTTTCACAAATTTTGCGAAAGCGTCGTTCACGAACATATGATTAAAGGCGCTGCAGCCATGGCATATCGCGGCGGTACTGATGACCCGCCCATCGGACAGCGTCGCCTTAAGTCCGACCATGGCAATACTGTCGAACTGAATCACCAAAACGCCGGTCGCCAATAAGGCGAGCAGAGCGAGCAGACTTGTCATATGGGCGGCTTTATCGCCGCGCACAGCGCCAAACAGCAGCAATCCCATACCGGCCGCGGCGAGAAAAATCTCCGGAAAGATTGTGTAGAGAAATTCGGAATTCATGGATTGCCCCCGATCGCGGTACGATAATCGGCCAGCACTTTCTCGACGCTCGCGGCGAATATGTCGCGGAAGCTCGCCGGATGAATGCCAAGCCATAAAACCAGGCCTATCAGCGGCACGAACATCATATATTCGCGCCAATTCAAATCCGGCATGGCGCGTATGTCGGCTTTTTCCAGATTTCCGAAGAACAGGCGGCGGTAAAGCCACAGCATATAGCAGGCGCCCAAGATGACACCGAGCGAACCGATGAAAGCAAGCCAGCTATTGACGAAATAAGCGCCCTGCAAGCTCAGAAATTCGCCGACAAAACCGGAGAGGCCCGGCAAGCCGACCGAAGCCAAAGTAAAAATCATGAAGACAAAAGCGTAATGCGGCATGTTATGGGCCATGCCGCCATAACGCGCGATCTCGCGGCTATGCAGCCGGTCGTAAACCACGCCGACGCAAAGGAACAGGGCGCCTGAGACAAAAGCGTGGCTGATCATGACGATCATCGCGCCCTCGAAGCCCTGCGGGTTCATGCTGAAGAGTCCCAACGTAACAAATCCCATATGCGCGACGGATGAATAAGCAATGAGCTTTTTCATATCCGCCTGCGCAAGCGCGACGAGCGACGTATAAATGATGGCAACCAGACTGAGCCCAAAAACCAGTGGCGCGAAGTACGCGCTGGCATTAGGCAGCATCTGGATCGAAATCCGGATAAAGCCATAGCCACCCATTTTGAGCAAAACGCCGGCCAGAATCACGGAGCCTGCCGTCGGCGCTTCCACATGCGCGAAAGGCAGCCAGGTATGGAAGGGCCACATCGGCGTTTTGACCGCGAAGGAGGCGAAAAAGGCGAGCCATAACCACATGGCCATCTCCTTGGGAAACTTGCCGCCCATCATGGCGGTCATGTCGGTGGTGCCGGTATGGATGATCATCGCGAAAATCGCGACCAGCATCAGAACCGAACCGACAAAGGTGTAGAGAAAGAATTTATAGGCCGCGTAAATGCGTCCCGATCCGCCCCACACGCCGATGATAAGGAACATCGGGATCAAAACCCCTTCGAAGAATAGATAAAACAATACGAAATCGAGCGCGGTGAACATGCCGACCATCATGGTTTCCAGTACCAGCAGCGCGATCATGAATTCCTTCACGCGTTTCTTGACACCGCCGATGGCCGACAAGACGCAAATGGGCGTCAGCAAGGTCGAAATGAAAACGAACCAGACGGAAATGCCGTCGATTCCCTTTTGGTACATGATGTTAAAAGACGGAATCCAGACGATCTTCTCGACCAGCTGAAAACCGGCATTGGACGGATCGAAATAATGAAAAATCGCCAACGAGATAACGAAGGTGATGAGAGAGGTTGCAAGCGCGAGATGGCCCGAAAGCCTGCCGGTTCTTTCTTCATCGGCGCCGCGTACGCCAAGCAAAATCAATAGCGCCCCGACAAGCGGGAGAAAGGTAACGATGCTTAGGATCGGCCAGGGTGCATTCATCATGACGCGCTCTCGAACCAGAACCAGGTCACGAAGGCCGCGAGACCAATCACCATCGCGAAAGCATAGGTATAGACATAGCCCGTTTGCAGCGCACCGACGCGTTTCGCCAGCCGTCCCGCGAGCGCGGCGACGCCATCGGGGCCAAAACGATCAATGGTGCCATCATCGCCTTTTTTCCAGAAGATATTGCCCAAACGGAAAGCGTTTTGCGTGAAAATGCGGTCGTAAATTTCATCAAAATAATATTTATTGAAGACAAGGCGATAAAGCCCGCCCAGACTTTGGGCGATTTTGGCCGGCCATTCCGGCTTGCTCATGTAAAAGAAATAAGCCAGCGCGATGGCCGGTACGGCAACGCCGAGCGGGAACCATTTTTCCCATTCGGGAATGCGCGCAATGGCGGCAATCGAATCGTCCTGCGGCAGCACGAAAATCGCGCCATGCCAGAATTCAACCCGCGCCTCGCCGGCAAACCAGTCATAGGCATACCAGCCCGCGAAAATGGCACCCAGCGCCAACGGCATCAAAGGAGCCAGCATGATCCATGGCGATTCATGCACATGCTCCATCACATGATGATCGGCGCGCGGCTTGCCGTGAAAAGTCAGGATCAGAAGCCGCCAGGAATAAAAAGCCGTGAAGAAAACGGTGATGACGCCAAGGATATAAGCGAGTGTTCCATACCATTTGCCGCTAGCGACGGCGGATTCGAGGATCAAATCTTTCGAATAAAATCCGGCCATGCCGAATATGTCCTCAAGCCCGATGCCGGCCAAGGCCAGCGAGCCGATCCACATAAGCGCGTAAGTGACGGGAATTTTGCGCCAGATGCCGCCCATCTTGCGCATATCCTGCTCGCCCGACATGGCGTGAATGATCGAGCCCGCGCCGAGGAACAAAAGCGCCTTGAAAAAAGCATGCGTCATAAGGTGAAAAATCGCGGCCGAATAGGCCGAAACCCCGGCGGCGAAAAACATATAGCCCAGTTGGCTCATAGTCGAATAGGCGATCACGCGCTTGATGTCGAATTGCGTGAGGCCGATCGAGCCGGCGATTAAACAGGTTAATGCACCGACGATTGTTACCACCATCAAGGCGGTCGGTGCGTATTCGAATAGTGGCGAAAGGCGCGCGACCATGAAAACACCCGCCGTCACCATCGTTGCGGCATGAATGAGGGCTGAGACGGGCGTTGGGCCTTCCATCGCATCGGGCAACCAAGTGTGTAAGCCCAATTGTGCCGATTTGCCCATCGCGCCAACGAAAAGAAGCAGGCACACGGTGGTCAGCGCCGGCAAGGTGTGGCCGAGAAACAGGAATTGCAGATTGGCGAGATCGGGCGCTTTCTGAAACATCACGCTGAACTGCACCGAGCCGAAAATCAAAAAACAGCCGAAGATGCCGAGCGCAAAACCGAAATCGCCCACCCGGTTGACGATGAAAGCCTTGATCGCGGCGGCATTGGCGCTGTCTTTCTCGAACCAGTAGCCGATCAGGAGATAGGAGCACAGACCCACCCCCTCCCAGCCGAAAAACATCTGCAGAAGATTGTCGGATGTCACCAACATCAACATGAAAAAGGTGAAAAAACTCAAATAGGACATGAAACGCGGAATGCCTTTGTCATGCGCCATGTAGCCGACCGAATAGACATGCACCATCGCCGAAACGCCGTTCACCACTGCCAGCATGACGGCCGTGAGCGTATCGATGCGCAAGGCCCAATCGACCGAAAAACTGCCGGACGTAATCCAGTTGATCAGCGTATGCGTGCGCGCATGGCCGTGCAGCGCGACATCGATGAAAATGTCGATGGAAAGCGCAGTGGCAATCAGCATCGCCCCGCAGGTGACGATTTGCGACGCGCGGTCGCCGATCCTGCGGCCGAAAAGCCCGGCAATCGCGGCGCCCGCCAGCGGCAGAAAAACGGGGGCGATATCGAGCGGCAGGGTCATCTCAACCTTTCATCAGATTGATGTCTTCCACGGCGATATTGCCGCGGTTGCGGAAATAGACGACCAGAATCGCAAGGCCGATGGCGGCTTCGGCGGCCGCGACGGTCAACACGATCATGGCAAAGACCTGCCCCAGCAGATTGTGCTGGAACACCGAAAAAGCCACGAAATTGATATTAACCGCGAGCAGTATAAGCTCGATCGACATCAGAATCACGATCACATTCTTGCGGTTGATGAAGATGCCGAGCACACCGATTGTGAACAAAATGGCAGCGACGATAAGAAAATGAGGCAAGCCGATCATCATAACACGCCTCTTCCGCTTTCGATCTTGCGGGTCTCGATCACATCGCTGATTTTGCGGTCAAGCTGCGCGGAGCTGCGCTGGCGGCGCACATCCGGTCGCCGGCGGTGGGTGAGGGCGATGGCGCCAACCATAGCCACCAGCAAGATAAGGCCCGATACCTGAAACGGATAAAGATAATCGGTGTAAAGCACGCGCCCCAGCGCGCGCGTATTGTCCACATTCATGCCGGCGGTCGGCACCGCCAGCGCCTGCGGATCGACCGCCCAATGGCTGGCCATCAAAACAAGCTCGATGAGCAGAACAAGACCCACAGCCGCGCCCACCGGCAAATAACGGCGGAAGCCGCGCCGCAGCTCGCGAAAATCCACATCCAACATCATGACGACAAACAGGAACAGAACGGCGACCGCGCCGACATAGACGATCACAAGAATGAGCGCGACGAATTCCGCGCCCATCAGCAAAAACAATCCCGCCGCGTTGAAGAAACACAAAATGAGAAACAGAACCGCATGCACGGGATTGCGCGCGGCCACCACCATCAAAGCCGAGCCCAGCAGCACGGCGGCGAAAACATAAAAGGCGATGGCGTGGAGCATGGAGATACCGGCGAACCTATTCTCGACTATCGTGCAGGGTGCATTGCTGGTGCGGGGCGTTCACGCACAAACTCCTTAGTGCCGTATCCGCCAATTGATCCTCCGTGCAGCCGGCAAAGGCCAAAATCCAGATGAGCGCCATGATCGGCGAACAACGGCGTATGTGCATCGATTACCTGTAGCGCGCGTCGGCGGCAAGGTTGGCGGCGATTTCGGCTTCCCAGCGGTCGCCATTGGCGAGCAGGCGTTCCTTGTTGTAGAGCAGTTCTTCGTGCGTCTCGGTGGAATATTCGAAATTGGGCCCTTCGACAATGGCGTCGACCGGGCAGGCTTCCTGACACAGGCCGCAATAAATACATTTGGTCATATCGATATCGTAACGGGTGGTGCGGCGGCTGCCGTCCGCGCGCGGCTCGGCCTCAATCGTAATGGCCTGGGCGGGGCAGATGGCTTCGCATAATTTGCAGGCGATGCAGCGTTCCTCGCCGTTCGGATAGCGACGCAGGATATGCTCGCCGCGAAAGCGCGGGGAGAGCGGGCCTTTCTCGTACGGATAATTAAGCGTCACTTTGCGCCGGAACATATAGCGGAAAGTGAGCCAAAAGCCGCGCGCGAGCTCGAACAAAACCAGCCGTTTGATATTTTGCAAGACGCGCATCGGCTTTCCTATTTCGGCAATTTGTCGAACATCATGAGATATCCCGCGATCAGCACCACCCACACAAGCGAAAAAGGCAGGAAAACTTTCCAACCGATGCGCATAAGCTGGTCATAGCGATAACGCGGCAAAGTCGCGCGCGCCCACAGATACACGAACAGGCACAAGGCGATTTTAAGCGCAAACCAGAAAATCCCCCAAACCGGCGCGAGAAAGACCGGCGCCTCGATATTAAACGGCGCCAGCCAGCCGCCGAGGAAGAGGATCGTGGTCGTGGCGCTCAACAAGATCATGTTGGCATATTCGCCGAGGAAGAAAAGCGCGAAGCTCATGGAGGAGTATTCGGTATTAAAACCGCCGACCAACTCGGATTCGCCTTCCGGCAAATCGAACGGATGGCGGTTGGTCTCGGCCAGTGCCGAGATGAAGAAAACCACGAACATCGGAAACAACAGCGAAAAGACAAACCAGCCATGACGCTGAGCCTCGACGATTTTGGAAAGATTAAGCGAACCCACACACAGCAGCACGGTAATGATCACAAGGCCAATCGAAACCTCGTAACTCACCATCTGCGCCGCCGAACGCAAGCCGCCAAGAAACGAGTATTTGGAATTGGAAGCCCAGCCTGCGATGATGATGCCATAGACGCCGAGCGACGAAATCGCGAACAGATACAGAATGCCGACATTGACATTGGCCAGCACGAGGCCAGCATCGAACGGGATCACCGCCCAGGCCGAAAGCGCCAGGAAAAACGTAAACATCGGCGCGCCAAGGAATAAAGCCATATCGGCGCCGCTTGGAATAATCGTTTCCTTGCCGAGCAGTTTGATGCCGTCCGCAATGGGCTGCAGCAGGCCGAGTGGCCCCACCACATTGGGCCCGCGCCGCATTTGCATAGCGGCCATTACTTTACGCTCGGCATAGGTGAGATAGGCGACGGCGACCAAAAGCGCGATCACCACGCCGACGATTTTGGCGACGAGGATTATTGTGGGGACGCCATAAGTTGCGAGGAAATCGCTCATTCCGCCGCCTCCACGACAGGCAAGATCTGCTCGACGCATTTCGCCATTGTGGGGGAGGCGCGGCTGATCGGGTCGGTCATGTAGAAATTATCGATCGCTGGCGCAAAGGCTGTGGTGGGAAGATCGCCCGTTTTGCCGAACACTTTCCATTCGGCTTTGGCGGCTGCGCCTATATCGGCGAAATGCGGGCAAGCCTCGATCAGTTTGGCGCGCAATTGGGTCAGCGTGTCGAACGGCAAAGGCTTGCGCAAAACATCCGACAAAGCGCGGATGATTTTCCAATCCTCGCGCGCTGCACCAGGCGGAAATACGGCTTGGGACGTTGTCTGCGGACGGCCTTCGGTATTCACATAAATCGCGTTCTTTTCGGTATAGGCCGCGCCCGGCAAAATTACATCGGCGCGATGCGCCCCTTTATCACCGTGATGACCCTGATAGATGACAAAAGCCTTGCCGAGTTTTTTCGTCTCAACTTCGTCCGCGCCCAGCAGATAGATCATATCCATCTTGCCGCTTTCAGCTGCCGCGAGAATACCGCGCGTGCCGAGCCCGTTACCTTGCGGAAGGAAACCGAGATCGATCCCGCCCGTACGCGCCGCCGCCAATTGCATCACGTTAAAGCCGTTCCAGTCCGGCTGGATCATATTGAATTTTTCCGCAATCTGTCGGGCGGCTGCGTGAATGGCTGGCCCGTCCGCACGCGCCAGTGCGCCCGCGCCCAAAATGAGCGCGGGTTTTTTGGCGTTTTGTAAAATTTTGGCGAAATCGCCCATGCCCGCCAGCAAGTCGCGCATGGCCTGCGGCGAATTGCCGAGATGACGATAGGGATAGCCCAGATCAACCGCACCGCCGATCAACCCAACCCGCATGCCGCCACGCATCCAGCGTTTGCGGATGCGGGCATTAATGAGCGTCGCCTCGAGGCGCGGATTGGTGCCGATCAGAAGAATGGCGTCGGCCTGCTCGATGCCGGCGATCGTCGAATTCATGATATAGGCGGCGCGCGTCGAGACGTCATATTCGGCGCCATCCTGCCGGCAATCCAGATGGCCGGTGCCGAGCGATTGCATCAGTGATTTCAGCGCGAACATGCTTTCGCAATCCGCCAGATCGCCGGCCAGCGCCGCGATGCGCCCCGACGGCGTTTCGCGCAATTTATTGGCGATGGCAGTGAAAGCCTCGGCCCAGGAAGCTGGCCGCAATTTGCCCTCGCGCCTCACATAAAGCTTGTCGAGCCGCTGGCGCTTCAAGCCATCGCAGGCGAAGCGCGATTTGTCGTTGATCCATTCCTCGTTGATATCTTCATTAAGGCGCGGCAGCACCCGCATCACCTCATTGCCGCGCGCATCCACGCGGATATTGCACCCCACCGCATCCAGCACATCGATACTTTCGGTCTTCTGCAATTCCCACGAGCGCGCCTCGAAGGCGAAAGGCTTGTTGGTCAAGGCGCCCACCGGGCAGATATCGATGATATTGCCGGAAAGCTCCGACGTGAGGGGTTGCGTCGTGTAGGTGCCGATTTCCATATTTTCGCTGCGGAACAAGCCGCCCAGTTCGGGCGTGCCGGCGATCTCGTCCATAAAACGTACGCAGCGCGTGCAATGAATGCAACGCGTCATCACGGTTTTGACGAGGGGCCCGAGCTCTTTATCCTTCACCGCGCGTTTCATTTCGGCATAACGGCTGCGATCGAAGCCGTAGCCCATGGCCTGATCCTGTAAATCGCATTCGCCGCCCTGGTCGCAGATCGGGCAATCGAGCGGGTGGTTGATCAGCAGCATTTCCATCACGCCCTTGCGCGCTTTGTGCACCATGGGGCTGTCGGTATGCACGGCCATGCCATCCGAGCAGGGCATGGCGCAGCTGGCGACGGGCTTCGGCGTTTTCTCTATCTCGACCAGACACATGCGGCAATTGGCCGGCACGCTCAGGCGATCATGATAGCAAAAACGCGGAATTTCGATGCCTAATTGCTCGCAGGCTTGCAATACGGACGTGCCGGGAACGACTTCAAGCTCATGGCCGTTGATAGTTAGTTTGGGCATCTAGGCCGCCCTCTTCGCTTCACGCCGATAGCGCTCGATGCGCTCAATCATCACCGGTTTGAAATGGCGGATCAGGCCCTGAATGGGCCAGGCCGAGGCGTCGCCATGCGCGCAAATCGTGTGGCCCTCGATCTCTTTTGTCACTTCCAACAGCGTGTCGATCTCTGCAACCTCGGCCTGTCCCCGCACCATGCGCTGCATCACGCGCCACAGCCAGCCGGTGCCTTCGCGGCAGGGGGTGCACTGGCCGCAGCTTTCATGCATGTAAAAATGCGACAGGCGCGCGATGGCATAGATAATATCGGTCGATTTATCCATCACGATTACGCCCGCGGTGCCGAGGCCCGATTTGGCATCGCGCAGACTGTCGAAATCCATCAGCACCGTTTCGCACATTTCCTTTGGTAACACAGGCGTCGAGGAACCGCCCGGAATGACGGCGAGCAAATTATCCCAGCCGCCGCGTACGCCGCCCGCATGTTTTTCGATCAGTTCCTTCAAGGGAACGCTCATCGCATCCTCAACATTGCAGGGCTGGTTCACATGGCCCGAGATGCAATAGATCTTGGTGCCGCTATTCTTGGGCCGGCCGAAGCTTGCGAACCATGCCGCACCGCGGCGCAGAATTTCCGGCACCACGGCAATGGTCTCCACATTGTTGATCGTGGTGGGGCAGGAATAAAGCCCCGCGCCGGCGGGGAAGGGCGGCTTGTTGCGCGGCATGCCTTTCTTGCCTTCGAGGCTTTCCATGAGGGCCGTTTCCTCGCCGCAGATATAGGCGCCCGCGCCGCGATGCAGATAAATGTCGCAATCCCAGCCGGAGCCGCAGGCATTCTTGCCGATCAGGCCGGCGGCGTAAGCCTCATCGATGGCTTTCTGCACGTTGGAGGCTTCGTTGTAGAACTCGCCGCGTATATAAATGTAACAGGCATGCGCGTTAATGGCATTGCAGCCGATCAGAATGCCTTCCAGCAAACGGTGCGGGTCGAAGCGCAGGATATCGCGGTCCTTGCAGGTGCCGGGTTCGGATTCATCGGCATTGACGATCAGATAATGCGGCTTGTCGGATGGCTTGGGCATGAAGGACCATTTCATGCCGGTCGGAAAGCCCGCACCGCCGCGCCCGCGCAGGCCGGAATTTTTTACCTCGTCGATGATCGCGGGCTGGCCCTTGGCAAGCAGTGCCTTGGTATCGGCCCAAATGCCGCGCTTCTTCGCGGCTTCGAGGCTCCAGCTTTCGAAGCCGTAGAGATTGGTGAAAATGCGGTCTTTGTCGTCAAGCATTTTTCACTCTTTCCTTCAAACTCGTCGGGCCGTTCTGCGCGCAACTGCCGCGCCGGCCGGTTTGCGAGCCGATCGGCGGCTTCTCGCATTTGGCAAGGGCATCGATCAGTTTGCCCATGATTTCGGGTGTCAAATCCTCGTAATAATCGTCGTTGACCTGCACCATCGGGGCATTGACGCAGGCGCCGAGGCATTCGACTTCCACCACCGTGAATTTTCCATCGGCGGTGGTCTCATTGGGGCCGATGCCAAGCTTGTCGCGGCATTTTTTCCTGATCCCGTCCGAACCGCGCAGCCAGCAGGGCGTGGTGGTGCAAATCTGGATGAAATTCTTGCCGACCTTGTCCTTGTTGAACATTGTGTAGAAAGTGGCGACTTCATAGACGCGGATGCGCGGCATCTTGAGCAAATCGGCGACATAGTCCATGGCCGGCACCGAGAGCCAGTTGCTGTTTTGCCTTTGCGCGATATCGAGCAGCGGCACCACCGCGCTCGCCTGCCGCCCTTCGGGATATTTGGCGATGATCTTCTGCGCGCGAACAAGATTATCTGGCGTGAAGGTAAATCCTCCTGATCCCTGATCCCCGATCCCTGACCTCTGATTCACCGGTCAATCTCCCCGAACACAATATCCATGCTGCCGATGATGGCCACCGCATCGGCCAGCATATGGCCCTTGCACATGAAATCGGTGCCCTGCAGATGGGCGAAGCCCGGCGCGCGGATTTTGCAGCGATAGGGGCGGTTGCTGCCGTCGGCCACCAGATAAACAGCGAATTCGCCCTTGGGCGCTTCCACGGCGGTGTAGGTTTCGCCCGCTGGCACGTGATAGCCCTCGGTGTAAAGCTTGAAATGATGGATGAGAGCTTCCATCGAGTATTTCATAGTCGCGCGTTTGGGCGGCGCGATCTTGTTGTCATCGATCATCACATCGCCTTCCGGCAATTCCTTGATACATTGACGGATGATCTTGAGCGACTGACGCATTTCCTCCATCCGGCACAGATAACGCGCATAGCAATCGCCGGTCTTGCCGATTGGAATATCGAAATCCATTTTATCGTAAACGTCATAGGGCTGCGATTTACGCAAATCCCACGGCACATTTGAGGCGCGCAGCATGGGGCCCGAAAAACCCCAATCGAGCGCCTGTTCCTTGCTGACGATGCCAATATCGACCGTGCGCTGCCTGAAGATACGGTTTTGCGTGAGAAGCTCCTCAACATCGGCGACGAATTTTGGAAATTTTTCGGTCCAGGCCCAGATATCGTCCGTAAGGCCCGCGGGCAAATCCTGATGCACGCCGCCAGGGCGGAAATAATTGGCATGCATACGGGCACCCGAGACACGCTCGTAAAATTCCATCAAAATCTCGCGTTCCTCGAAGCCCCACAGCGACGGCGTCACAGCACCCAGATCGATCGCGAAGGTGGTGATGTTGAGGATGTGATTCAAAATGCGCGTGATCTCGGCGAACAGCACGCGGATATATTGCCCGCGCAGCGGCACCTCGATGCCGAGCAGCTTTTCGACCGCCAGCGCAAACGCATGCTCCTGATTCATCGGCGCCACATAATCGAGCCGGTCGAAATAGGGGATCGCCTGCGTGTAGGTTTTGTATTCGATCAGCTTCTCGGTGCCGCGATGCAGAAGCCCGATATGCGGGTCGGCGCGCTCGACGATCTCGCCGTCCATCTCAAGAATGAGGCGCAAAACGCCATGCGCGGCCGGATGCTGCGGCCCGAAATTCATCGTGAAGGGGCGAATTTTCTTGCCCGTTTCGGTGGTGCGTTCCTGATCCCAGTTTTCGGCGGTGGCGGTGTTGGTCATGCCTTCACCTCCGGCTTCGGCGCATCCGGCGCTGGTTTGGCTTTCTCATCGCCTGGCAGCATCACATCCGTCATGCCCTCCCACGGACTCATGAAATCGAAATTGCGGAAATCCTGCACCAGTTTCACCGGCTCATAGACCACGCGCTTTTGCTCGTCGTCATAGCGGCATTCGACGAAGCCCGTCAGCGGGAAATCCTTGCGCAACGGATGCCCTTCGAAACCGTAATCGGTCAGAATGCGGCGCAGATCGGGATTATCTGAGAAGGCGACGCCGTATAAATCCCAGCATTCGCGCTCGAACCAGCCGGCGGCGCTGTAAAGGCTCGTCACCGAAGGTACCGGCGAAGTTTCGTCGGTCTCGACCTTCACCCGGATGCGCCAGTTATGCTTGAGGCTGAGCAGATTATAGATCACCTCGAAACGTTCGGCCCGCTCGGGATAATCGGCACCGCAGATATCCATCAGTTGCGTCATGGCAATCGCCGGATCGTCGCGCAGTTTTTGCAGCACATCCTTGATATGCGTGCGCACGACGAGAATGGAAAGCTCGCCTTTGTCGATCTTGCCTTTCAGCATATCGATGCCAAGCGCGCGCTTCACTTCGCTTTGCAGAGTGGCGAGATCGGCCATTTTAGATCCTGCTAATCACTTTGTTGCCGCGGCGAATTTTGCGGTGCAATTGCATGATGCCGTAAAGCAACGCTTCCGCCGAAGGCGGGCAACCGGGCACATAAATATCGACCGGCACGATGCGATCGCAGCCGCGCACCACCGAATAGGAATAATGATAATAGCCGCCGCCGTTCGCGCAGCTGCCCATCGAGATCACCCAGCGCGGCTCCGGCATCTGGTCATAGACCTTGCGCAGGGCGGGCGCCATCTTGTTGCAGAGCGTGCCGGCTACGATCATTACATCCGACTGGCGCGGTGAGGCGCGCGGCATCATGCCGAAACGGTCGAGATCATAGCGGCTCATATAGGCATGGATCATCTCCACGCCGCAGCACGCCAAACCGAACGTCATCGGCCACATCGAGCCGGTGCGCGCCCAGGCCAGCAGATCGTCGAGCTTGGTCAGGAGAAAGCCCTTATCCTGCACCGTCTCGCCGAGCCTGGCGGCGGTCTCTTGCGCTTTTGCGTATCTCTGGGGATCGATCACTCCCATTCGAGCGCGCCTTTTTTCCATTCATAGATAAAGCCGACCGTCAGCACGGCGAGAAACACCATCATCGACCAGAAACCGAGCATGCCGATATCGCCGAGCGCGATGGCCCAGGGAAACAGAAACGCGATTTCGAGATCGAAGATAATGAACAGAATGGCGACCAGATAAAAACGCACATCGAATTTCGCGCGCGCATTGTCGAAAGCCTCGAAGCCGCATTCGTAAGGCGACAGTTTTTCGCTATCCGGCTTTTGCTTGGCGATGATAAAAGACAGGCCCACGGCGGCCCCCGCAACCACGAAGGCGAGCACAAGAAACACCGCAATAGGAAGATAGTCGTTAACGAGATCGTTGATCATCAGGCGCTTCCCGCCCCGGCCGGGGCGTGCAGACTTAATCCATTGATTCTGCGCGGAAGATCATCCCGTTAAAGCAGAAAATCAAGGCGAAAGCGCTTCAGCGATAAATTGTCATTATTAGGTATGATATTGCTGCGATCTGCTCTGCCAGCGAAATATGGCCTGCCACCCGAAGCCGCGAAGCGGCGTAGGGTGGCGCGAGTGACGGGACTTGAACCCGCGGCCTCCGGCGTGACAGGCCGGCGCTCTAACCAACTGAGCTACACCCGCATTGGATGCCGGTTTTACCCTATCCTTGCGCATTCCCGCAAGCGCGGGCGCAAAAGCCGCTTTGCGTCCTGGAAGCCGTGCGCCAATGGACGGATTGCGCAATTTCCCCTAAGGTGGCCCCGCAAAAAACAGGATTTGGACCCGTAGCTCAACTGGATAGAGTATTGCCCTCCGAAGGCAGGGGTTGCGAGTTCGAATCTCGCCGGGTCCGCCATTTAGTCTGGGTACCAGAGAATGGCCCAATTCGGACGTCGATATACGCCGTCACACCGCGCTTTTTGCCGAAGGTATATTCTCCGGTGGCCGGGTGCATCGGCAAGATCAACCTATCATTTCAGCTAATTTACTCCGCAACCAATTATGATAAATGTCAAAAGGACGATTTGAAATCGACGTACACATGGCGGCGTCGGAGA
>Ga0307471_100000049_pt1 | contig 53621 bp, 44 predicted proteins | sample atmos_gasesAM3C__2_FD_204566 | JGI IMG/M metagenome (GOLD analysis project Ga0307471, IMG submission 204566) | Hardwood forest soil microbial communities from Morgan-Monroe State Forest, Indiana, United States - atmos_gasesAM3C_515 | ecosystem: Environmental > Terrestrial > Soil > Temperate... | reverse complement strand
GGTGGACGTTCGCGTACTGGCCGCAACCAACAAGGATCCAGAACAGGCGGTCTCGGGCGGACAGATGCGCCAGGACCTCTACTTCCGGCTGAATGTTTTCCATATTCACCTGCCTCCTTTGCGCGAGCACCGGGAAGACATTCCCTTGCTGGTGGAGCATATGCTGCGGGACATCAATGCCAAGCACGGAAAGAGCGTGCGAGGCATCGGCGCCGAGGTGCTGGATATTTTCATGAGCCACACGTGGCCGGGAAATATTCGCGAATTGCGCAACGTGCTCGAGCGTTCCGCCATCATGTCCGAAAAGGACCTGATTTCGCGCGCGAGCCTTCCGGGAGAATTCGGCAAAGCGCCGGCGAAGAGTCCCAGCGATCTATCCACGATCAAATTTCCGATCGGCACGACGGTAGACGCGATGGAGCGCGAGTTGATCGTGCAAACGCTCCAGGCAACGGGGAACAACAAGACGCGCGCGGCCGAGCTTCTGGGAGTCAGCTTGAAAACACTGCACAACAAATTGAAGGAATACGGCAGCGAACGCGCTGAAACGGAGTCATAACAAGGTATGCAGCTTGGGCTGCGCGCCAAACTGACGCTGGTGATGACAGGACTGGTGCTCCTGACTTCCCTCGTGCTGTCTGGCGTTTTCCTGGAGCTGCTGCTACAACAGGTGCTGCACGACACGGACCGGAGAGCGAACGAAGTGGCGCGCGAAGTCTTCGATTCCGCCCGCCATGCCCTGGAGGACGCAAAGACTCAGGGCCTGCGCCCGGTTTCCGAAGAGCCACCAGAAACTCACGATTATGTGCGGCGTTCCTTTGAGATCAGCGAAGGGCTGACATCGCGACTGCAAAGCGCGACAGACTCGCCGTCCATTTACGAAGTTTCGATCGTGGATCATGACGGAATGGTGCTGGCTTCGAGCGATCCCTCGCTTCCCGGCAAGATGGAGTTGCGGCGCCCGCAATTTTCGCAACTAGTGCAGAGTTCGTTTGTGCGGCAGGTGCGAATACTGGCTGATAAAACAAGCGTGTACGAGGTCGATTACGCCTTCAACGTGCGTGGCAAACCGTTTGGAGAAGTCCGCGTCACGGTCTCGACGGCGCTGCTTCTTAATGACATCATGCCGCGCTTGCGGAGGTGGATCACCATTGTGGCGCTGGCTCTGGCGCTCTCGACCATACTCGCCGCGGCGGTCAGCGGTGCCGCTCTGACGCCCATCCGCAACATCCTGGCACAATTGGAACGAATCTCCTCGGGCGTGTATGACAATCCGGTAGCCGGCACAAAGGAAGCCTCGGAAAGCACGGACGAATTGGGGCAAGTGCGGCGGAAAATCAGCCAAGTGGGCCAGCAACTTCGCGGCGTGCACGAGATTTTCAGTTCGCTGCGCGAAAACATGAATTCCGTAATGGCCGGCCTGGAGGATGGGCTGATTCTCTTCACTCGCGACGCCCGTGCCGTGATGATCAGCCCGGCAGCAGAAAAGTTTCTGAACGCGCCCGCATCGCAGTTCCTGGGGCGACGAGTGACGGACATCTTCCCTCCAGACCACCCGCTGTATGAGACCTTGCGACTCGAGGGAGATCAACTGGGCGAGATTGCCTCGGAAACGGAGCTGGAGACACCGGCGGGAAGGAAGCGAGTCAGCGTCAGCGTACAGGAAATCCGAGAGGAAGGAGAGCGCATGGGCGCGCTATTGACGCTGCGCGATCTGGATTCCCTGGAGAGCATCAACACGCAGTTGCAAGTGAGCGAACGCCTCGCGGCGGTCGGTAGGATCACGGCGGGCGTGGCGCATGAAGTGAAAAATCCGCTGAACTCGATGCGCTTGTGGCTGGAAAATTTGAAGGAGTTGTTGCCGCCCGAAACGGACGGAGCGGCGCAACAGGCGGTGCACGTGTTGGATGCGGAGATTGACAGACTGGACGCGGTCGTGAAGCGCTTTCTGGACTTCTCCCGGCCGATGGATGTGCGACTCGAACCCACGCAACTGGCCGACCTGCTAAGAGAAGTGCTGGAAGTGGCGCGGCCGCAGCTGCAGCAGTCCAACGTGCAAGTGGCAAAATTGATTCCCATTGGCATACCGGAGGTTTTCGTGGATCGCGCTCTGCTCAAGCAGGCCGTGCTGAATCTGGTTCTGAATGCCTTGGACGCGATGCCGACAGGCGGGCAACTGCAACTGACGCTGAGCCGCCGCGGGGAAACGGCGGAGATCACCGTGGGAGACACCGGGAGGGGTATCCCGCCCGAACATCGCCAGAAAGTATTTCAACTATTTTTCACAACGCGCCCAGGCGGAAGCGGGATAGGATTAGCCAGTACATTCCGAATTGTGCAGCTTCACAACGGCTCGATTGACTTCACTACCGAGGTTGGGCGCGGCACCACCTTCCGGATCGAATTGCCATTGGCCGCGTAACTATGCCCATGACCCTGCCCTACTGCCCGAGAGGTAGCCGCACGATTCCACCGCGATGGCTCCTGGCCTTACTGTGCCTGTGCGTGATGTGGTCGGGAGGATGCTGGGAGAGAAAGCGGCCCGCAGTGCAGATCCGCACCGAGCCCCTTGCTCATCCCATCGTGCCGCAAGCGAACACGCAGCTGGCGCTTATGGATCCACCGGATCTACCGATGGAAATCGTACCTATTCCGGAACAATTTGGAGTTCCCCGCAACCCCCCTGCAAGACCTCACGTTGCCTCCGCGCCCGCGCCTGAACCCAAGAAAGTGGAAAAGGCCAGCGAGCCGATCATCGCGCCGGGGATAAGCGACGATCAGCTGGCCGCGGCAAAGATAGAAACGCAGCACAGTCTCATCGTGGCAGAACGCAATCTAGCCACAACCCAGGGCAAACCATTGAGTGCCGCGCAAGGGGATCTGGTATCGAAGATTCGGGGTTTTATGGATGCTTCGCGCGAGGCCATGAATAGCGGCGACTGGCCGCGCGCCCGAAGCCTGGCGAAAAAAGCAGAAGTGCTTTCCCAGGAATTCACAGAGTCTCAATAACGCCGGGTTCGCGTCACATGCTCCGTCCCAAGAGTTGCGCTAGAATGTGCCCATGAATCGCTACGATGCCGTGATTGCAGGAGGCGGTGTGATTGGCGCCTCCATCGCCTTCGAACTCGCGAGCGCGGGTTTGCAGGTGGGGTTATACGATGCCCGCGAACCGTGCAAAGAAGCATCCTGGGCAAGCGCGGGGATGATTTCTCCGGCACCAGAAAATCCTGGGCAGATCCCGTTTGTGCCGATGAGTCTGGCGAGTGTGGCGCTGTATCCGAGTTTGGTGAAGCGGGTCGAGGGATTGACTGGCAAGGATGTGGGCTACCGGCACGATGGGGCCATCGAAGCGATCCTGACGGGCGACGCGCAAGAAGAGCTGAGCACGGTAATCGCCTTACAGCATGGCGTGGGGCTGCGCGCGGAGGCACTGAGCGCGGAACTAGCCCGCAAAATGGAACCATCGCTCACGGAGGAGGTCGAAGCCGCCATTTTTCGGCCCGATGAAGGTTCACTGGACGCGCGCGTGTTCACCAGGGCGTTGCTTGAAGCTGCGGAGTGCAAGGGCGTGGAGGTTTTTGCCAGAAATGGCGCGACGGCAATTTGGAAAGAAGGCAATCGTTGCAAAGGCTTGATCCTGGAGAATGGACGCGTCGAGGCCAAGTGGACGGTCATCGCAGCGGGTTGCTTCTCGGGGCGAATCGAGGGAGCGGCGGCTTACGCGCCCGTTTCACCGGCAAAAGGCCAGATGATGGCGCTGCGATGCGAGTCGGTTCGTCTTCAGCACATCCTGTGGGCGGAACATTCCTATCTTGTACCGCGGAGTGACGGGAAAATCGTCGCAGGCTCGACGATCGAGCGCACAGGTTTTGATCGCGACGTGACCGCCGCCGGCATCAAGAAGATATTGAATGCGTCCATCGAACTGGTTCCGGGACTGGAGCAAGCGCGAATTGAGGAGATGTGGGCGGGACTGCGCCCGGATTCACCAGACCACTTACCAATCGTCGGCCCAACGGACAAGGATGGATTGTTGATAGCCACGGGGCATTTTCGCAGCGGGATCCTTCTCGCGCCAATCACAGCGAAACTCATTTGCGAATGGATCACATCGCAAAAAGTCAGTATGGAATGGGAAAGACTCAGCCCCATGCGCTTCCTGGAAGCGCACCACAGCCAGAGTCACAGCGCGTAAAATTGCCTAATTTTGAGGCGCAGGCTGCACGATGACCGTACTCGGCTGCCCCACATTCGTGTAGTGGATCTGATCCGCATCGAGTTGCAAATCGTGCTCCAGCACCAGGTCCATCGAAGAGCCGCGCGACAGTTGCGCCTCCGGTCCACGGGAGAGCAATACGGCCGCCAGCCCCGCAACACCACCGATGCCCGCACCGATGCCTGCACCCTTGCCGCCGGCGGCAATGGCACCAATTCCCGCCCCCGTGGCGGTGGTGGTAGCGATGGTAGCGGCATCTTTCCCTTTTCCACCGGGCCCGGTGATCTTGCCCTCGGAATCGGTCTTAGTGGCACTGCCGCTATCGGTGCTGTGCGGCTCGGCGTTCAAATCCACAGTGTAGCCGTTTGGAAAAACCATGCTGTTGAGGCGCATGCGCAGCTCACCGCGGCCCTTGACGCGGCCCGGGCGCTTGGCTTCAGTCACTTCCCCGCGCAGATAGGAACCTACCGGCACAACGACTTTGTTGTTGATGGTAATGGGGAACGAAGTGCGGAAATAAACGGAATCGCCGGGCTTGGCCGTCGCGGTCGAAATGCCATTTTCGAGAATGACGCCAATGCGCGTTCCCGTAGGCACGATTACTTGAGCGCCGGTGCTGGCCGGCGAGCTCGCGGTTCGTGGGGTAAGGGAGACGGGAGACGGGGGATCGGATTGCGGGCCGTCGGGCGCCTGGGCCGAGATGCATTTCGCGAAGCTTAAGGAAAGAATGAGAAATGCGGCCAGAATTTTAACTCGATGGGCGGCACTCACCTGTTTGTCCTCCATTCTGCCCTTTCAGATGCACACCGGAGTGGGCAGGATGCCCCCAGCATCGCACTTCCGAGGGTTCGAGGCCAGCGCCCACAGCCGGCGTGTTTGACGGCGAGCCACTACGAGACTAGGCTTTGCTTTCGAACTCGCAGAAGGGGAAGAACCATGGCGAAACTTGCGTTGATCTATGGAATGCGGCTGCTGCCCGTGGATGATTTGGGAGAAGTCAAGGAAGCGACGGTGGTCTTAACGAATGGCCGGACGGCACGCATTGCGATGCATCTCATCGAAGGAACCAAAGAAGAAATCGAGGATACCTTCCGGCAATCGATCGATGCGTTTTTTGAGATGTATCCGGAGATTTAGAGATGGAAAGTTTGAAATTTCAAGTTGCAGGTAAGAACCGAGGACTTAGCGGTTGCCGAAATTCTCGGGATCCTCGTTCGGGTCACCCAGGTTGTCGTTGATCAGAACGGTGGACTGCCCGGTCAACTCGAAGCGCTTGCGGCACTTGTAGCAGGCGACGAGATCGTCCAGGCGAACCATGAAAGACGTGGCTTTGGCAAATTTGTGGCGGTCTTCTTCGCTGATACCACGGGGCAAATCCCTTTTCTTCCGGCAGACTTTCCAGCGCACGGGCGCTTCAAACTCGCCGCCGCAGCTGGGACAGACCAGCTTGACCTTGCGGGTTTCTTCTCTCTCGGTGTAAAACGCTCGCTCGTCCATTACGCCTCGACCGCCCTTTCCGTCACTTCGTTCATTGTAACAAATTCGAGACCGAGGTCGCGCCAGCGCGGGAGCCAGTATTCGAGCGCCGACAGAGTGCGTGTGCGGTCGCCGTTCAGTTGCTGGTAATCTCCGTCGTGAAGGCAAAGGACATGGCCGGTGGCTGACCGGTGGGACGCACTGTCTTTCGCTGATTTTTCCCGGGCACGGGAGGCAACGGGTTTCATTCGTTCGATCAGCCAATCGACGGGCTTTTGCTGCCAATCCTCCGGGAGCAGGGACCAGGTGGCAGTGCGCATTCCCTGTTTATGAGCGAGTGCGCCGAGCCACGGGCTGCGAAAACCGAACGGCGGACGGAACCACCGCGGCTCGGCAAGGGTGGCACTGGCGATGGCTTCGCCGCAACGGCTCAATTCTTCGCGTGTTTCTTCCGGGCCGGAAAAAAAAAGGTTGGGATGCGTGTCGGTGTGATTTCCCAGCAAGTGGCCGCGTGCGTTGACCTCTTTTGCCAGGCCGGGACATTCCCGCACGAATTTTCCGACGACGAAAAACGAAGCCTTGGCATTGTAGCGCGCAAGCAGATCCAGCAACTTAGGAGTAATCGCAGGATTGGGCCCGTCATCGAAAGTCAGCGCCAATTTCCCCGCTGCGTCTGTGCGGAAGGTTGTAGGACCGAAGATCTGCGCGCGGGGGTGAGCAGCTCCGTACGCGGTCACTCCCGCGAGGCCCGCGACAACAGCCGGTGCGGCGATCAGCCAAGGATGCATCGCTTGTATTCTTGCACGATTATTCGGGTTTGCGGAGGGAGTGGAGATCGATGCCGAGTTGCTGGCACTTCTTGTAGAGGTGGCTGCGCTCGAGGCCGAGGGCGCGAGCGACGTTCGTCATGTGGAAATTGTTGCGGTGCATCTCGGCCAAGAGGACTTCCCTTTCGAAGGCTTCGGTGCGCTCCACAAGAGTTCCCTGCCCCGAATCAGGCTTAACGCTTACCGCAGTTGAGGTGACCGCATCACTCGTTGGCAGGACTTGCCGAGCGTCTTCGCGGCTGACCGTGTCGCCGGCCGCCAGAAGCACGAGGCGCTCAACGATATTGCGGAGTTCGCGGACATTTCCCGGCCAGGAATAGCGGCGCAACTCTGCTACTGCCTCGCCGGAGAAGAGTTTTTCTTTCCAACCGTTTTGCGCGGCCACCTGACGAGCGAAATGCGTTAGAAGCTCGGGGAAATCTTCCGGCCGGTCGCGCAAGGGAGGCAAGACAAGAGGGAACACGTAAACGCGGTGGTAGAGGTCGCGGCGAAACTCATTTTTTTTGACCAACTCATCCAGGTTGCGATGGGTAGCGACGATCACACGCACGTTAACTTTGATAGGCTTGTCGCCACCCACACGCTCGACTTCACCTTCTTCGAGGACACGCAGGAGTTTGGCCTGCATCGCGGTGGGCATGTCGCCGATTTCATCGAGGAAGAGGGTGCCGCCCTCAGCCTGCTCAAACTTTCCCAGATGCCGCCCCCCTGCGCCCGTAAAGGCGCCGCGTTCGTGGCCAAAAAGTTCAGACTCGATTAAATCCGCAGGAACAGCGGCGCAATTCAGGCTAACAAAGGAGTTGTCGTGGCGTGGCGACTTCTCGTGAATCGCGCGCGCTACCAGCTCTTTTCCGGTGCCCGTCTCGCCGAGAATGCACACGCGTGTTTCACTAGGCGCAACGCGCTCGATTTGCGCGAGCAATTTTTTCATCGCGGGTCCGGAGCCAACCAGCTCATGCCTGCCCAGACGATGCCGTAGCTCGCGGTTCTCGTCTTCGAGGCGCGTCAGCCGCAGGGCGTTCTCCACGGTAACGAGCAACTTATCCGTGGACAGGGGCTTCTCCAGGAAATCAAGGGCACCCAGGCGCGTGGCCTTCACGGCCATTTCGATATTGGCCTGTCCAGAAATCAACACGATGGGCGTCTGGACGCCGGAAGCCTTCAATTCCTCGAGAAGCTCCAGGCCGCTCCTACCAGGCATAACGACATCGGAAAGGATGAGATCGAACCGCTGGCCGCGAATGAGCTCCGCGGCACGCAAGGCGCTGTCGCAGACGGTAGCCTCGTGGCCGGCAAGGCGAAAAGCCCGCGAAAGAGAGGCGAGCGTATTGGCATCGTCATCAATCAGCAACAAATGCGCTTTACGTGGCAAGGAAATCCTTTCGAGGAGAGCTCAATCCGTGGCCGTCGCGGGCAGAGTGGACTCCGATTCGCGCAGAGCGTTTTCTTCGCCGGCTTTTGCCACCACGTTGGCCTGGCGTTTGGGCAAATTGATGTAGAACGTTGAACCACGCCCCTCTTCACTGGAAATGGAAATGGTTCCGTGATGATCGCTGACGACCGATTGAACGATGGCCAATCCCAAGCCCGTGCCCAGATGCTTGGTGGTGTAATACGGGGTAAAGAGCCGAGCACATTCTTCGGGGGTCAAGCCTTTGCCGGTATCAGCGACTTCGATGCGCACCGTCTCTCCCGCATCACTGCTGCGAAATGTCAGGGCCCCGCCCGCAGGCATAGCGTCCAAAGCATTCAGCACCAGATTCTGAAACGCGCGGTGGAGCAAGTCCGCATCCGCATCGATCTCCGGCAGCGAATTACTGAGGAAATATTCCGTGGTAATCGCCGGCTTGCCGACAGCCGTAAATTGCGGCTCAAAGAGGCGGATGGAATTCCGCAGCACTTCATTCACATTCACGCGCAAAAACTGCGGCGGGGGCATCTTGGAAAAATCGCTGAACCGCCCGACGATACTGTTCAGGTTGGCGAGTTCCGCCCGCAAGGTAGCGGTGGCCTCGCCAAAAACTTCCTGAAATTGGTCGGGGCCGAGGTTGCGGGCACGTTGCAAGTTTTCAATGGTGATTTGCATGGGGAAAAGCGGATTACGCAACTCGTGGGCCAGGCGCCTTGCCAATTCCCTCCACGCGGCGACACGCTCGGTTTGCACCAGCTTTTCTTTTTGCGAGGCGAGGGTACGCGTCATATCGTTGAAAGCCACGGCTAACTGCCCGATTTCGTCGCTGCCCTTCACGTCAATCTGCGTGTCCCAACGGCCAGAAGCAACATCGCGCGCGCCATTGGCCAGTTCCTCCACCGGGCGAGTAATCCGCCGCGAGACCCACCAGCTGACCAGAAAGCCGATGAAGAGCGCCGCAAATGCCACGACGGCGGCGGTTTTTAAAATCTGATGACGCAAAGCCAGCAGCTCTTTGCGTGAACTTCCAAGGAGCAACACGCCGAGTAAGCTGTCATTGCGCCCTGTCAGGGGGATGGCATGAAAGGTCTCAGAGGCAGCCGGATCCGCACTCCAGCTCACCGTCCTGACCAGTCCTTGCGCTTCGGAGTGCTTTTGCACCTGTTCGATGAAGGGCTGGAGCATGTCGGCTTGCGCCACGGGACCGGATGCGTCGGTGAGGGCGGAAGCCACAAAGTTCGGTTCCAGGTTCTGGTAGAGCATGGCGCGCATTCCGGAAGGAAGAACCAGAGAAGCAAGAAAATTCTTGTCCAGTTGCCGGCCGCCAACAACATACAGATTCCGGTCGCCGACCGTCTGCGTACGCACCGCAGTGAGTGCCAGTGCCACACCGTCCGGCAATTCTTCTTTTTTCAGGAACGCGGGGGAGTTATGCCAGTCTTTCGTGGCGGTCACCCAATCATTCTTGTAACCGACGCGCGCGGGATATTGTGCCGAAGAGATCAGCGTGCCGTCGTAGTTTACAAACTCGACGAAATCCAACCCATGACCCTGCGCCGCGCCATTGGCGTCATGCACATAGAGCGAGGCATCAGAATTGGTGCGCGCCAGATCCAGAGCCATACGCACCGTGGTGTCCTCGTTGGTGATGTTTTCGACCTGCTGGACCACCACGTCACCGCGCTGCGCAAATTCCTTGCGGAACTGAGCGACCAAGGCTTCGGTGCGCTGCTGGTCTATTTCTTCAAAAGATTCTTGGGTGTAGTAGCTTACGGCATAGGCCACGAGCGACACGGAGGCCAGCACGGTGATCAAGAAAATGGCGAACACTTTACTCCGAAAACTCATGGACGCACTCCCGGCATTTGAACTCCAGCCGAATTCCTGGGCGACACAGCGTCCGGGCCAGCAGGAGGATTCTCGGCCTGTTCCAGCCAGACATCAGCCAACCGCCATTCGCCCCATCGCGCCGGCATCCAATTCCGCAGATTCGCAGAAAGGCCGACATATTCCGGCATGACGACAAGAGGTAGCACGCGCCGGGCAAGCAAGAGTTGGCCTTCTTCTGTATAGCGCTGCTCGATCTCGTTGAAGCCCGGCAGGGTTTCAGGCGTTTCTTGCAGATGCAATTGCTTCACAAGGGCGCCCAGTTCCGCGCTCGGCGAAAGAGAATCATAGTGCCAGGCAAAAAGATGCAAACCAACGGGTGGGGTGTTGGAGCTTGAGGGTACGCCCGCACCCGCAGTGGCCGCCGCGTGCGACACCAACTGAACGGTAAGATTTGCTTGTCGAACATTCACCGCCACGCGCTCCCCCAGCAATTTCATCAAGTCGCCAACCGCGTCCACGCGCAACCGCAGAGGCTCGGCAGCACTTGCCTCATTCGCAGGCAATTCCGCCCGAATCTGCTTGGCGCGTTCGAGATTGAGCGAGCTCTCGAAGAGAAAAGCATATCCCGAGAGCCACTGAGGCAAAAGGGCGGAGGCAGGTTCGGCTTGCCTCTGAAGCAACACGTTGGCCATGGTGTCGCGATCGAGAGCCAAGGCCACAGCCTCCCGCAAACGCTCGTCCGCGCCGGCTGCTTGCGCTTCATCGAAGCGGAGCGCCAAGAGGGTGTTTGGCGCCGAACTCCACACATGTAGATTATCTTGCCGGGCTTTCCGGACCAAATCCGGCGCAACTTCCACGAGGTCCGCTTTGCCCATCTGAAGATCGAGAAGCTGACGCAACGGGGGTTCTCCGAGCGTTACTTCCACCGTGTCAACAAAGGGCCGACCCGCCCAAGATTGTTCATTGGCGTGAAACTTCATGCGAGCAGCGTGCAGGACGGCAGGATTCCCTTCCGAGGGTGTTGCTGGAATACTCTCCCCCACGTAAAACGGGCCGGTGCCAAGCAATTTGCCGCCAGGCAGAGCACGGAAGATGAAATATCTGCCGGAGGCCAATTGTTCGAGCAGGTCGGGGAGGGAGCGTGTCGCACGGATGTTTATGCCTGCTTCATTGGCGTTCACTTGAAAGCCGGGCGGCAACAAGGATTCGAGAGCGGTCGCGACGTCCGCAGCTGTAAGGGGCGTGCCATCGGAGAACCTGGTACCCGGGCGCAGCTTGAACTGCCACGATTTCCAGGCCGAATCGTGGGTCCATTCGCTTGCTAGGGCGGGTTGAAATCTGCCAAAGTCATCGAGTGTCACGAGACTATCAAAGACCAGGGCGGCCAGTTTGGAGTCGTCACTTTCGGCGAGCGAGCCGGATTTCCACTCGCGGGGATCGAGAGAAACGCTGGCTGCGCGCAGCTCTACACGCAGCGTTCCACCGTATCTGGGGCGATTGGTGGCGTGCGCTCGGCTTGGGGGGAGCACGTATACAACCAGGATGGTGCTAATTCCCGCAAGCCAGCGTGATTTTGTAAACTTCATCATTCCCCGTCCGAAGATTTCTGGTCACCACCAAAGCACTGTTGGGATTCTGCTCGCCATTTATACTGACGATAGGGCCCGGAAATTGACTCAATACCGCAGCGCTCTCTTTCCGAGAAGTGGCCTCGGGCACTACTTGAAGGAGATCTTGTGAGGTCCAGTCCGAACCGTTTGCCAAGAGCTTCCATCCGCTGCCGTCACAGGGCGACGATAGAACGGTCGCGCCTCTCGATTCTTTTTCCGTGGCCTTTATCGCGTAACATTTTGCTTCTCCGGCCCCGGTCCAACTAAGTTGGCAGCTCTTTCCGGGCAACGTGACTTCCGCTTCACTGCCGCGAAAGTTCAGTTCGCCGTGAGGGTCGCGTGAAGGCCGCGTACCGGCGGCAGCCAGGGAAACGCTTTGCTGCAGGGAGCCGTTCGCGTCCAGCCGCACTATGAGCCAGTCCGGATCGCGGTAGAGGAGCACGGCAAGACCACCTTCCGTACCGTCTCCTAACGAAGAGGCATCCAGAATTCTCTCGGCAGTAGCATAGACAAGCTGACGTTCGAGGCGGACGGGTGCGACCGGCAATGCGACAGCCGGCAACAGGGCGCGCGGGAACGATACGATGCGCACCTCGCTGCGCTCGCCGCCGCCGATGCTTGCCGAAAGGACGACCTGCGCCGGAGTTTCCGCGGCAGCAATCACCAGAAGCGGCGCACTCGGTTCCTCTGTCACTGCTATACGCCGTTTTTCCAATTCCTGGCGCACGGAATCTTTCCAGCCTGTTCCCGGACCTTCGCCCAGAGCTGGTTCCGCTCGTATTTCCAGACGGACGGGCCCATGAAAATTGGGGATAGTCATAATCCGGTCCGCCAGTTGACGGAGTCCTTGTTCCAGTGAATCGTTTTCCGGAGCGGCAGTTCCGGCCTCCAGGACAAATAACAGGGCGAATAGGAGCAGGGTGAAACGATAGGGACGAAGACACGAAAGAGTAGGCAACACGGCGTTCCTTGCCGATGATAGCACGCCGCCTGCTGTTCGCCGGAATCCTGCGTGAATCTGTCAATGGGTACGATATTCCTTGTACAAATCCAGATTGTTCAAGAGGCCGATCATGATCTGAGTGAACGCCAGATACTCGTTCAAGCTTTCATCGGAGATATTGAAGAGGGCCTTGCGCCGGGCTTCCCGCAGGGTGTCGAAGTCCTCGGGTTTGAGAGTAGCGATGGCGCTGTTCATGAAGGCGGAGTGGTCGGCGATTCCGTAGATCGGTTCGCTATCCGCGACCAACTTGGTTAACTCCGGTTGCGACAAATTCTTCCCGCTCACCTGTTTGTCGAATTCCGCGCCCCGCGTGCTCATGGCCAAGTCAAATTCCTCGCGGGTGTGGGGCAACGCCGCAATCGTTTTCAAAACCTGCTCACGGGTGAATTTTGGATCAGCGAGATTTGGCGGTTGGTATTTCATGATGGCTTGGATGTCATTTCGACGATAGTCTTCTTCCACTTTCTTCAGCCCATCCCACCTGCTCAGTGCGCGAAAGCTTTCATCAGTCATCTGTTCCGCCAGCAAATGCGCGGCCGCCGGCGGCACAAAAGGCTCCGGAGCGCGCAATTCGGCAATCAAGTCGGTGCTTGCCTGCGAGGTTGGCATGCTTCCATAAAGGAACAAAGCAGCCGTATCGGTATCCAAGTCGAGAGAGTGTTCGGAAATATGGATCGAGGCGTTCGGGTAGCGCAGTATCTTCACCGCCAGGGGCTGAATATCCACGCCAGCTTGAGCAAGCGCGAGGGATAAGACCAGGTAATTGGCGGGATCGGTCTCCTGAAAGTCCGCTTGCGCGATCGAATCGCGCACCAGATTCAGCGACTCCGGAGAACGGTCCAGTTGATAGAGCATCTCGCCGCCGTCGAACTGGAAGTTGCGATCGGCCTTTTCGGCCGCCAACATTGCTTTCATACAACTGGAGCCGGCGGGCCCGGCGGACTGCACTTGTTTCCAGAAGGCTTCCAGTTCCTTGGTCTTGGCAAGAATTTCGGCCTCGCTCATTTGCGCGGGATGAAATCCGTACACTTTGGACTTTGTTACGCGCAGTTCCTCGCAAGTTACGGGCTTGCCCTGAGGGGCCGGGGCCGGGGAAGGCTGAGCTGCTACAAGGGTTTGCAGTACCACCGCAGACAACACAACTCCCGCCGCCAAGAATTGCCGCAATCGCCACCTCTCTGAACCTTTGAAATCCTAACATTGTTTGCACAGAAAACAGGCCGGGCAGCGTGGTCAGTGCCGCCCGGCAGGTCAGGCGAGGGTCGCTCTGTTCTAGTCGCGTTGTGAAAATCACGGATTCCGTGGTTCTGCCCTTTGGTGCCAAACCCGGACTCTTGCGCCACAAGTCGCGCCCCGCAACGACCCAGCGGGGCAGGGATTGCGGCGCGGAAAGCTTAGTTGCCACACCCGGTTGCTTAGATCGTTGGTTCCACAATTGCCGCCGGCCGGGTGGCACGGGACGCGGCGCCGGTTTCGGAGTAACCTCTGGCGGAAGGGTTCAAGCGCGGCGGTGCTTGCCTTTCTGCTCTTGGTCTCTCCTCCAGCGACGCGAACCGCACCACCCGCAGGGGTTTTGGCCGGTGTTCGCGGGAAGCGGCTCTTGCTCTGACCGCTCCCTCGATCTCTTATGGCCGCTTAGCGGGCTTGCGCTGAGCGGTGGCGGTAGCCGCTGGCGCCGGCACATCGGAATCGTCATCCATACCGGGCGATGCAGCGGGGCCGCCGTTGTTGTGGGTGCCGATTCCGCCCTGGAAGGCGGAGCGCATCACGTCTGCGGCAAAGAAGTTCTTGCCATCCATCGGCACCATCATGATTTGCAGCTTGTCCGACAAGCGTTCGGCAATGATTTTCTGGATGAGCATGGGATTCTGCTTCAAGACAGTGGCTTCATACTTCATGCGCTCGGCATCCGCCGCGGCGGTCACACGAATGTGGTTGGCTTCGGCATCGGACAAGTTCCTTTGCCGTTCGACTTCGGCCTTGCTGTCAATAATCTTGGCTTGGGCAGCCGCTTCGGAATTTTGCAGCGTGGCTTCTTTGCGGGCCTCGGCTTCGAGCTTGGATTGCTCGATCTGCTTCTGCTTGAGCGGCAAGGTGTACTGCATGGCGTCGGATTCGGCTTTGGCTTGAAGGACACGCACCTGGGCCTGAGCTTCCGCTCGTTTCACGTCGCGGGCCTTCTGGGCGTCCGCTTCGAGTTCGGCGATACGAACTTCCTTCTGTTTGATGTCCTGCTCGGTGCCGAGCCGTTCGTTTTCCTGCTCCTTGAGGAGGAGGCCTTCGAGGCCTTTAGCGTATTCGGCAGGCAACTGGATGTCGCGCAGCAGGACTTCGCGGACAACGATGCCGTCACTGGCCAAACGTGTCTTGATGGCGTCGGCGGCTTTGGTGCGGAGTTCTTCGCGCCTTACGGCGAATATTTCGCGCGTCTCATAATTTGGGGCCAATTGCCGGTAGATGGCGGAGACCACGGGGCCGACGACCTGCTCCCCGACGGGTTGCGGCAGATTTTGGTGAATGGAGCTGAGCCGCGAGGGATCCAGGCGGTAGCGCACGCTCACGGCCATACCGAGAGTGAGGCCTTCGCGAGCCTGCACGGTCAGGATTTCATAGTCCGTTTTTGGCAGGTTGCTTGCCGCGGTGCTGAACACCTGCTCCCGCGTGTCATACAAAACGACGGTATCGACGAGGGGAGTAAGCAGATGCACCCCCGGATACAACGTAGTGGGGCGCGCACCGAAAAGCTGGCTGACGCGGATAGCGGCGAAGCCGTCCGGCACAACAGTAATGCTGAGACTCAACAGCACCGGTACGATTCCCGCGAGGGCCAGTTGCTGCGCGAGTTTCCACCGCACCGGCCCAAAAGGGCGCGTGGCTATCTGTTTGACCCCCTCGGTACCTGACTGGCCGCTCGATTGTTCGAGCAGCCAGCGCAAACGCGCCGCCAGGTAGACGTCATAAGCGACCAGAACCGCCGCGCTGCCAAACAGCCCAACGCCGAGGAACATCAACACGTATTTCAATGCGAGCATGATTCTCTTCCTTTCCTTCCTGCTTCCAGGGCAGCCGCAGCTTCGCGCCTGAGGTTGCGCCGCAGTTCAGACCCGGAATTCTTGAGGCTGCTCAACGGTGCTTGCCATAAGCGCGCGCCACGAGACGCGCGCCCTGCTCGACGGCCGTGCGCACGTGACGGCGATCCGCAGTAGCCGGCTGCATCAGAACAAAGGTTGCCTGCAGAAGAAGCCAGTGCAGCGCCAGAGCGATAAACAGAGCCAACATTGTGGCGATTAGCAATCCTGCAAATCCGAAGAGCGTTTCCATTACTGTTCTCCTTTGCCGGACTGGGAAACTCTTCCATTACCTGTCACCGCGAGCTTCGTATCCGCGAGTTTCTGTGTGTTCGTGAAGCGCGCTCTGCGTCTCGTGTGTGTTTGGCGCTTCAGGCCCTTCGCCAAAGATCCGGGTGAGTTCTTCATTGTGTTGGGTGAGCAGGGAAACGCGGTCCCCGACGCGAACTCTGGCGAACAAATTCTCGATGTCGCGATTGCGCAGGCGAATGCAGCCGTGAGAGGCATTCTTGCCGACCGAGGTGGGCTGGTTTGTTCCATGGATGCCGAACCCCTTCAGGTCCAAACCCATCCAGCGCGTTCCCAGGGGATTGTCGGGGCCGGGCCCGATGACAACACCGGGCCGGTAGTAAGTAGGATTTTCGAGTCTCTGCACAATCTGAAATTCGCCCAAAGGGCTTGGACTCACTTCGGCGCCGACAGCGACCGGATAGACCTTCACCACGCGGCCGTCTTCCAGAAAGGCGAGCTTGCGGTCGGGGATACTGACGACGATGCGCCGCGATGGTTGGTGGGCAACTCCGGCGGTGCGGTGCGCGCTGGTTTGAGCGTTAGCAATGCGCGCGAAGGTGGCGAGAAATGCGCACAGGACCACCATCCAGAGAACCGCGATAATCAATCCTTGCAGTGTTGCCTTAGGATTTTGCCGCTTCATAATGCGCTCCCATGTGAACCCTGCGGTAAGCAGTGGCAAGCGGTTGACCATATTCAATTTATTGATTTATAGAGACTTACAAGACACTCTAGGGGAGCGGATTCGTGGCTCGGGACACACGGCGTGTGCGGCGGTACGCACCACAGCCATTTCGGAGCCAAGTTAATTTGGCGTCCCGTTCGTTCGGCGGTAGTCTAGAATTCAGCAGGTTGACGAGGCTCAACTACATGCCGCAATCGCAGGGAATTCGCATCGGACGCATCCTGGGAATTCCCATTTATCTGGATCTAAGTTGGATACTGATTTTTGGCTACGTCACCTACAGCCTGGCCTACGATTTTGGCAGACAAAATCCGGGATGGACGACCACGAGGCAATGGGGGCTTGGGCTCGTGACCAGCGTATTATTCTTCAGTTCCGTCGTGTTCCACGAACTTGCCCACAGCGTGGTGGCGCAGCATTACAAGATCAAAGTCATTTCCATTACTCTTTTTCTGTTCGGGGGCTTGGCCAGAATAGGCCGCGAGCCTGCAAAAGCAATTCAAGAGTTCAACATCGCCATTGCCGGGCCCATGGCCAGCGCATTCCTTTCCGGGGTGTTCTATGGCTTGACGCTGGCGCTGCCACGGCAGGAAATGGTGATAGCCGCAGCCACGCCGCTGTACCTCACTAACCTTGCGCTGGCCCTTTTGAATCTTTTGCCGGGATTCCCCCTGGATGGTGGGCGGATATTTCGGGCGCTGGTCTGGGGAGTCACGAGGGATTTTGTACGCGCCACACGAGTCGCCAGCACAAGCGGAAAATTAATCGCCTATGGAATGATCTCGATCGGGGTGTGGAGCGCGTTTCATAGGGACTGGCGGGGCATCTGGATCGGTCTGATCGGCTTGTTCCTGCTGAATGCGGCACAGGCAAGTATGGCGCAGGTCACTATACGCGAAACGCTGAATGGGCTGTGCGCGGCGGATGTGATGACCCACGAAGTGCCTACGATTCCGGGTAACATGAGCCTGGAGGAATACAGCAATGAAGTGCTGCGAACCGGGCGGCGGGTGCACATTGTGACTGCAGGCGATCGCCTGATGGGATTGATGAACGTGGCCGCGCTCAGCAAGGTGCCGCGCGATGAATGGAACACGAATTCCGTACAAGCTGTGATGGTGCCGCGGGATAGGATTCTCTGGGCTGCGCCGGAAGAACCGTTGCAGCGGCTGCTGGAGCGGTTAATCGCTGCGGATGTGAACCAGATGCCGGTGGTGCGTCACGCCGAAGAAGGTGCGGCCAACATCGTGGGGATGGTTACACGAGATGCCATCTTGCGAGTCATTCAGACGCGCAGCGAACTCGCCTCGGCACTCGGGAACCGCTGAGCGCGATAGGCAAAATTGAAGAGAGGGTCAGGCGCCTTTTTTCAATGCCAATCCCCTGCTGCCGCCATCTTCACTGTTTACGCTGAGGGACTCACCGATCGGTTCAGGCATAGCGCGCTCCTCTTTCTCCTTGTTGGCGCTAAGCCGGAATCCGCCGCGTGTGAAATCCACGGCGATGCGGGAAAAGCCCACCCCGGTCAAGCGAGCAAAGGCAGAGCCCGGAGAGACGGGAGTAAAAGTGCTCTTGAAGTGCCCGACGCGATGGATCCAACCGTCGTTTATTTCAAAGGCGATGAAGACGCCGCCGGGGCGAAGCACGCGGAAGACTTCCGCAAACATGCGATTCTGCGATTCCCTGGTCTTGAGGTGGTGCAGAACCAGGATGGCAATAGCAGAGGAAAATGTCTGATCGGCGAAGGGGAGTTGCGCGGCATCCCCGCGTATAGCGGCGCCGGGCCCGCCGTCATGGTGCACCTTCAGTTTCGCGGTTGATCTGGCGTCGTACTCGATGGAAGTCACGCGCGGGACTGCCAGGCGAAGCTGCGGCGTGGCGGGACCGTATCCGGCGCCGATTTCCAGGACGTGGTTGCCAAGGATCGTGCCGGACAATAGCCAGGGAAGAAGCTGGCGCTCGGTGAGGAAGCGCCAGAGAGAGGAGGAGCAGAGAAAGTGCTCTACAGTGTTCATGGCGTAGACGGCCAGGGGAACCACGAGTTTAGCGCGGCCAAAGGCGAAGCGGTAAGAAAAAGTGAGGGTGGGGAAAGGCTAAGCTGGTAGGGTGTGCCCTCGGGTTTCGGTACCCAACGGAATCAGGAGAAGGCCGACAACGAAGGCGAGCGCCGTGCTTGCTACGGGAATGCCAAGTGAGCCGTAGTGACGGACCCCGGCGCCTACGAGGAAAGTGATTCCGGCCCCGCCGAAGCGGGCGAAGGAAGTCGCAAAGGCGAAGGCACTTGCGCGGCACTCGGTGGGATACTGCTCCGGCAACCAGAGGGTATATACGGAGAAATTCGCCCCACCAAAGCCGAGAAAAAACAGGCAAACAAAAAACCAGGGCAAGGCGGCAGGGCCCAGATAAAAGAGTTTGCCAAAGGTAAGGGCAATAAAAACCAACATGAGCGAAAAGAAAAAGCCTAAGGCGCCGCGGCGTCCAAATTTTTCGGCCAGCCAGGGCATGGCCAGGCAACCAAGAATCGTGGCAAAGGAGACGAGCATGGTGGCGCGTGAGGCGAGTTGGGCGGCTGGCGGGCCGATGCGCCCTGCAGCTTCGGCGAGGACCGTAACGGCAGCGGGAACATAGACCGTCCCGGCCCAGAGGCCGGAGATAGAAGCCAGCATGAAAAGCGTGTTCAAGACGGTTCGACGGCGCAAATCGCCGGAAAAGAGAGCGGCGAAGGGTTGCCAGATGCGCCAGGCACGCACGATATCCTCTTTTTTCTGCCAACGCTCGGGCTCGGAGACGCCGTGGCGCACCCAAGCCAGGAGCAAGGCAGGAAGGCCACCGACGGCAAACATGGCGCGCCAACCGTAATGGCTGCCAATCGAATAGTTCGCCAAAGCTGCCAAAAAAATGCCGACGTAATAGCCAGTATGCATGTAGCCAGCGCCCGCGCGACGGCGGCTCTCCGGCCACTCTTCCGCAACAAACGTTCCGCCCATGGCCCATTCGCCGCCAATGCCGATTCCGGCGAGCAGGCGAAGTACAGCCAACTGCCAGATGTTAGTTACCAGGGCGCTCAGAAAAGTGAAGACGGAATACCACACGATGGTGAGCATTAACGTGCGGACGCGGCCGAATTTGTCGCCCACGGGGCCCCAAAGAAAAGCGAGCCCCCAGCCAAAGAGAAAAAGAGCAAACAGCAGACCGCCGTAGTAGCCAAGGTTTCCTTTTGTTGCCGCAATTCCTGAACGCGGCAAAAGCTCGCGAAGAGAGGGCACCAGCACAAGCGCATAGATAAACGAATCCATGCCGTCGAGCGTCCAGCCTCCCCAAGAGGCCCAGAAACCGCGAATCTGATTTCGCGAGAGCGGCGTAAAGCCGGCATCGAGTATTCGAGGAGTCGTGGCGGAAGCGGTCATTAGGCGGGGACTATATCAAAAGTGGCGCGGAGTGCAAACGTGCAAAAGCGAGGGCGGCCATTGAGGATCGAGATCCCCGTCCTCAAAGAAAGGAAGGAGGGAAGTCTGAAACTGGGCCAGGTGGCGTAATATACGTGCGTGGATACGAGGGCGGCGACTATGGAATTGCGCAAACCGTCTGACTTTGTGAAATGGATTTGGGCTGCGCCTGCAGTGGTGTTGGCTGTGGCCGTGTTGCTGCTCTGGGGCAGCCGAAAAACGCTGCGGGAGCAATTGAAGCACTCCCAAGAAGTGGCTGCACAGCTGGAAGGGGAAAAGGAATGGACGCAGGGATTACTGGACGTGCTGGCGTCTCCGGACACAATCACGGTGAAATTGGCGGGGACGCGCAATACTCCGGGAGGGCGCGGCGTGGCGCATTACCATGCCAGTTCCGGTAGAGTTTTCTATACAGCGGTGTTGCCGGCGCTGCCTGCAGGAAAGACCTATCAGATGTGGCTGGTACCTAAAGAAGGCCACCCAGTCAGCGCGGGTGTTTTTTCGTCAGGAAAGCCAGAGCTGGAAAAAGTTTGGGCGGCGCAGGTTCCGAGGAACTTCCTCGCGAAGGAGTTCGAGGTGACGGTTGAGCCGGCTGGCGGTATGCAACTGCCCTCCGGCGAAACGGTCTTGCTCGGTGCGCTCTGATTGGCCTGCCTATGCCACAGACTCAATTCAGCAGCGGGCGAATGCGGCGAAGTGCGGCGGCGAATTGGTCGGCGTTGTACGCCGATGGATTTTCGAGTTGCAGGAAAAGGGTGTTGATGGTGGCGCGGACTTCGGCAGCATTTGCGGGCTTGGCATCTTTGCTGTAAGCGATGTAAAGAGAATCAAGCGCCATGGCGGCTTGTTCCGCGGCGCGTTCATCGGCGATAGAGATATTCTCCGCATCGTCCGTGATGCGTTGAAGCATGCGCAGGGTGATGGCCTGGTCATATTGCATCCCGGAAAGGCGCTTAGCGATTTGCATCGCGAGAGGCGCGGCGGCGGAAGCAGCGCCCGCAACGACTGTGCGATCGGGACTCAACTTGCTCATTTGCGACGAGACGATCAAGAGTTGGCGATCGAGTTCCTGGGCATTGGCGGAATCGATTTGCTTGGCCAATAGCCGGAATACGGCATAGCGCGAGGCATTCCAAGCGGGATCGCCCGGGCGGCGTCCTTGATAGCCGTGTTCCTGGCGCCAGCTATCCTTGGCCGGAGCAAGCGAGTGGTGACAGGAAAAGCAGGAGAGCTCCGCATACTCCGGCCAAGCATCTTTTTTGTCGCCACGCTCTCCGCGTGCCCGCCAGGCGAGACGATCCATCGAAGCACTCAATTGGACGGCCTGCCCAGTGCTCCAGTCACGGACGCCGGTCCAGGCGGAATCTTCCACAGGTTTACCGGCGGCAGATTCGCGCGGAACCTTCCAGTGCCGCGGCATGACCGCGGAGAAGGAATCCAGTTCGAAATAGAGGTCGGGATGCCCGGCCGCGATCATTTCGTGATCAACAAATTTTTCTTTGGTGCCGAGGTGGCATTCCAGGCATTTCTGGGTGCGCGGGATGAGGTCGCGGGTGTCATACATCCCCAGGGCAAGCGATTTTTCATGCGGCCAATCGTGCGTGGTGTGGGGTCCAAGCCAAGCTGAAGCCGGGCCATGACAGCTTTCGCAGGAAACCCCTTCGGAGATTTCAAAGGAGCGACCGCGCTGCTCGGGCGTGGTGTAGAGTGCGTGACAAACCAAGCACTTGGGAGCCTCTTGGGCCATTGTGCTTAATTTCAAGATGCGGACCATGCGCTCGGCGATTTCACCGGTCAAGGCCTGGTAAGCGCGGCTATGCCTGTCTTGAAGAATCCAGGTGGAATATTCGTTCTGCAGGATGCGGCTGCCGGCTACGGGCTTCACGCTGCCATGGCAGCTCGTAGCGGCGCAGGAACCCGGGCCAATGTATTTGATGGGCTCCGGCGTATCCGCCGCCGAAAAACGGATGGGTAAGAACAAGAAAAAGGCCGGGAGGGCCGCTGCCCAGAGCGCGACGCGCGTGAAGTGTAAATTGTGGCCGGAACGCATTCGGTGAGCCGGAACAATTATTTGCTTATAGCGTTGGCCCGCTACCTAAGTCAACGGAAAGGCGTTGTCTTTTGGGGGGCATTGCGCGAAAAGACAACGGGGAATTCTTTACTTGGGGCGCCGGCGACTCTAGTATGCGTCAATAACCTTGACCTCGAGGAGCGCTATGCTGTTGGCAACAACGGCGCAATTTCGCTGGACATTCCACCGTGATCTTTGACGAACTGCGAGCCATCCAACTGCGCCACGGGTACTTGCCCAAAGTGGAGTTGCAAGCACTTTCCCGCAGAACGCAAACACCGCTCTATCAAATTCATAGTGTCGCGAGTTTCTATCCGCATTTTCATTTGATCCCGCCAGCTAAGGCAGAAGTGCACGTATGTGCCGACATGAGTTGCCACCTGAGCGGCGGTTGCGAGCTGCGCTCCGAGCTGGTGCGACGGTTCGCTGGCGCGCGGCCGGAAGATGTGCGGATCAGAGATGTGAGCTGCCTGGGGCGGTGCGATGAAGCACCTGCCGTGGCCATCAACGGTGACATTTTTGCGAGTGTGATACCCGCAAAAGCGGAGGAACTGACCCGACAAGCTATGAAGGGAGAAGAACTGCATGCCGAGCATCCACGGCATGTGCGCGTTTCCTGCGCGTCTGATCCTTATGGCGACGGCGAAAAGTATGGGGTCGCGCGGCGCCTGGTGGCGACGAGAGATTGGGATGGTGTTCTTATCACATTGAAAGAGGCTGAACTCCGAGGCATGGGGGGAGCCGGATTTCCCACTTCCATGAAGTGGGATCTGGTGCGGAAACAAGCGGAGTCGGTGAAATACATCGTATGCAATGCCGATGAAAGCGAGCCAGGAACGATCAAGGACCGATTCATCTTGAGCCACCTGCCGCATCTGGTCGCGGAAGGCATGATGATTGCGGGACTCGTGACCGGCGCGAAGAGGGGCATCCTTTACATCCGGCACGAATATTCCCTGCAGGAAGAGATTTTCAGAGAAGAGCTGCGACGGTGCACGAAAGCCAGTCTGCTGGGCAAGAAGATGCTTGGAAGCGGCTTGGATTTCGATTTGGAAGTTTTCGTGAGCCCTGGGGGATACATCTGCGGTGAAGAGAGCGCCCTGATCGAAGCGATCGAGGGCCATCGCGCGGAACCGCGAAATAAGCCGCCGTTTCCAGGACAGGTAGGGTTGTGGCAAAAGCCGACGGTGATCAACAACGTCGAGACGTTCGCGAATGTGCCGCAGATTCTAGCGCGTGGCGTGGACTGGTTTAAGAATGCCGGTGTCAGTGGTTCGCGTGGACTGAAGTTTGTGGGTGTGAGCGGGCATGTGGCACGGCCCGGAGTGTTTGAAGTACCCATGGGAACACCGATGCGCGACATCATTTTTGGAAACGCCGGGGGAATTCGGGGCGGGCGGGCGTTGAAAGCGTTTGCGCCGTCGGGGCCGTCGTCGGGTTATCTGCCTGCCTCGCTGGCGGACGTGCGACTGGACTTCAAGGCCTTGGCAGAAGCAGGGTCGATGCTGGGCTCGGGAGCAATCGTGGTGTGTGATGACACGACTTGCATGTTGGACATGGCGTTGACCGCAGTGCGCTTTTACCGGAATGAATCGTGTGGCAAATGCGTACCCTGCCGGAGCGGCTCGCAAAAGATGGTGGAACTACTGACGCGCTGGACACAGGGCGGAATGAGCGAAGCGCAGTATCGCGCGGATTTGGCGCTGCTTGAGGAATTATCGCAAGCGATGAGCCTCACTTCGATATGTGGGCTGGGGCAGACAGTGCCGGCACCGATTCAGTCTGTGCTGAAACATTTCCGGGCGGAGGTTGATGCACACGTACTAAAGGGGCAGTGCCCCAGTGGAATTTGCTTTTCGGCGGCGGGGCGAATGGGCGAGTTACCGCGTATTGGGATTCGGCCATAACGCAAGTGGCGAGTAGCCAGTGAAGAGTGAGCGAAGCTAACGCAGAGTGGCCGCGGGGTTCACGGAGACTGGATGCTGGGAATTAAACGATGAGTACGACACCAGGAGCGCTGGTCGAATTGACGATCGATGGAAAGGTCGTCCAGGTGCCGCCGGGGACGACGGTTTACGATGTCGCGCGCCTGCATGGGATAGCGATTCCGACGCTTTGCCATCTGCAGAACCAGACGCCGGTGGGTGTATGCCGTTTGTGTGTGGTGGACACGGGGGCACGAGTACTCTCGGCGGCATGTGTTCGCCCCGTCGAACCCGGCATGAAGGTAGCAACAAATTCGGACAAAGTGCTGGCGGCACGGAAGACGCTTTTGGAATTGCTGATGGCCGATCATCCTTCTCCCTGCGCGCGACAGGAACATTCCGGCGACTGTGAACTGGAAAGCCTGGCAAAGGCCGCGGGTGTGGGCACACCGCGGTTTGCGCAGCGGGCGTTGTCCCGGGGGATAGACGATTCCTCGTTGGCCATTGCCGTGGACCACGATGCCTGCATCTTGTGCGACCGCTGCATTCGCGGGTGCGATGAGATTAAGAGCAATTTTGTACTGGGCCGCATGGGCAAAGGATATTCGGCGGGAATTGCGTTTGACCTGAATGCACCGATGGGCGATTCCACCTGCATCTCCTGCGGTGAGTGCATGGTGTCTTGCCCGACAGGAGCACTGACGAACAAAGGAATGGCGGGCACAGCGATTGCCGCCGGCGGGACTGCGCAGACATTGAGCGCCGAGGAATTGCACAAACTGCCTGTTTTTGCGGGAGTTTCCGGCACGTTCCTCGAGTTAAATCGAGGAGCCATTGTAAAGCGGAATTTTCGCAAGGGCGAAGTCATCTGCCGCGAAGGGGAATTCGGTTCGACGGCATTCTACATGCTTGAGGGCAAAGCCCAGGTTGCGATTGCAACGCGAATTGCTCACGTAAAAACTCAGGGTGGAGCGAAGGGATTCTTCAAGCGCCTGACGAGCACGCTGGTGGGACGTGAACAGGATAAGCGGGAAGAAGAAACTCGGGATCGTTCCATACCGATCGACGCTACGGTAGACCTGTCTTACGGAAATCCAGTGGCGGAACTTGGTCCTGGCGACCTGTTTGGCGAAATGACCTGCATGAATTTTTATCCGCGGTCGGCGACGGTGCGCGCGGAGAGCGACGTCGTAGCGTACGAGATGTTGCGCAACGTCCTCGACATCATGATGAAGAACAAGACGTTTCGAGCGCAGATTGACCAGAATTATAGGCGGCGCGCGCTCGAGACGCATCTGCGCGGCGTGCCCATGTTTGCGGAGCTATCGCCGGACTTCATCGAGCATTTGAAAGAGCGCATCGGACTGGTTCGCTATGCGCCGGGGCAGGTGATCGCGCGGCAAGGTGAAGCGGCAGACAGTTTTTATCTGGTGCGCATCGGTTTCGTCAAGATTTCTGAAGAGTATCCAGGCGGCGAACTGGTGCTGGCATATGTTTCGCGCGGCGATTATTTCGGAGAAATCGGATTGTTGGGTGGAGGGGTCCGAACGGCATCCTGTATCGCGCTTGACCATGTCGAAGTCGTAAAGATATCCGGCGAAGACTTCCGCGAGATGGTCGAGCGTTTTCCCAATGTACGAGCCGGGCTGGAGACTATAGCTGCGGAACGGCGCGGGGCGAACGCGCAACGCCTGCAAATGGTGCACAGCGTTCCGATTGAGCAGTTTTTGTCGCAGGGATTGATGGAGGCCCAGAGCCTGCTGATCCTGGACCTGCAGAGATGCACGCGCTGCGATGCCTGCGTCAATGCCTGCGCGGATGCCCACGAGGGAGTGACGCGGCTGGTGCGCGAAGGCTTGCGCTTCGAGAATTTCCTGGTGGCAACTTCCTGCCGGCAGTGCCGTGATCCATTGTGCATGGTGGGCTGCCCCGTGGGCGCGATCCGGCGGCGAAATTCGTTGGAAGTGATTATCGAGGATTGGTGTATTGGCTGCGGCCTGTGCGCGCGCAATTGTCCCTACGGGAACATTAATCTCCATCCGTTCGACGTGATGGTGGAAGATTTAGAAGGCACGGGCCGTAAGAAGGCGGTGGTTCAGCAGAAAGCGACGTCGTGCGATTTGTGCACGCACTTGAAAGAGCCGAGCTGCGTCTATGCCTGCCCGCACGACGCAGCGCACCGCGTTGATCCGCGAAAGTTTTTTGGCGGATTGATGGGATTGGGCACGAATTCATGAGGATGGACGACACACAAAGGAGCTGGGCAGTTGCTTCGGCGGCAATGCTTTTGCTGAGCGGCGCAGGCTACGCGGCGTACGCATGGAATGCCCCAGCAGGACCCCGCGGCGGCAGCGCCGTGGGCCTCGCGTTCGGAATTGCCGGGTTCGCGTTCATGATTTTCGCGGCACTTCTTGGCGCTCGAAAGCGCGTGCCGACCTGGCGGCTGGGCCGCGCGCAAGCCTGGATGCGCGGACATTTATGGCTGGGATTGCTCAGCCTGCCGCTCATCCTGTTCCATGGCGGATTTCATTTTGGCGGGACGCTCACGCGCGTGCTGATGTGGTTGTTGATCATCGCGGTCGTTAGTGGGCTGTTTGGGGCCGCGCTGCAAAATTACGTGCCGCGGATGATGACGTCCGACGTGCCGCTCGAAACGATCTACGACGAAATTGGAAGTGTACGCCACAGCTTGCGGGAAGAGGCGGACCGCGCCGTGGAGGCGTTGTGTGGCCCCTTGGGATTCGCGAAGAGCGAAAGCGAGGAAGCCCGGCGGGCCGGAGGCTTCAGTGCCCTGCGGCCGATTGCGGCAGCGGCCGTTTCCTTGCGGACTTCGGCAGCGGTAAGCGCCGGGGCAAGCGCGGTGGTAGAAGCGGTGCCTGAAAATGTTCAGTTGAGCGCCGAGGAGAGCGCACTGCTGAAGCGTTTTTACCTGGAAGAGATGCGTGAATTTCTGGAACAGCCTACGCGCCGCGGGAAGCAACTGGGCGACAGAGAGAAAGCGAAGGCTGCGTTTGCGGGGCTCAAAACCTTGTTGCCCGCGGCGGCCAACGGCACTTTGGACGATTTGGAAGGTATCTGCGAAGAAGGACGTCAACTGGTACGACAGGAGAGACTGCATCACTGGTTGCATGGGTGGCTGCTGGTGCACATCCCGTTGTCGTTGACGTTGATTCTCCTGGGCGCGGTTCATGCAGTAATGGCATTGCGGTATTAGAAGAAGCTGTGATGCAAAGAACAAGAGAGGCACGGATTTAACGCACAGGCCGCAGCGGAAGAACCCAGAGAGGCATCCAGAGGCAGTGGCGAGAGCGAGAACAACCAAGAAGCTGGCGCAGCGCATCGACCTCAACTATTTCAAGAGGGCGACGCCGTACAAACGCGCGAAGTTGTGGCTGAGCATTCTAGTGCCGCTGCTCGCGTCGGGATGGATTGCGTGGCGAGGTGTTTCGCGCGATTCGCGTGTTTATTCCAGCGGCCGAATGAGCGAGCCGCACGCCGTGCTGGAAAAGCAATGCACGGCATGTCATGTGGAAAGGGTGGGGGAATTCTCGTCCGGAGCAACGGACAGCGCCTGCCTGGCTTGCCACGATGGACCGATTCACCATGAAAACGAGGTGGCACGAGCGGTACCCATGTGCGCGACATGTCACAGGGAGCATCGAGGGCGAATCAATATCAACGCTGCGAGCAATCAAAGTTGCGCGGAGTGCCACGGAGACTTGAAAGTGGCCGCGGGGCGGGCCAATTATGCCACGCACATTCGGAGTTTGGAGGATGGCCATCCGGAATTCGCGGCATTGCGCGCAGGAGCGAAGGATCACGGAGCGATCTTATTGAATCACGCGATTCACATGAAACCCATCCGGCGCGGACCGAATGGACCGCTCGTGCAACTGGAGTGCTCGGACTGTCACCGGAATTTTCAGGCCGTGTGGAAGTATGGCGACGCTCGATACTCTGACTCCCTGCCAAGTTACAAACAAATCGTGGCGGTGACCGAAAATTTGTCAAGACCGTTGCCGACACTGAAGCCGCGATACGCCACACGCGGCCGGGAACAGATGGCACCTGTCGAGTTCGCGCGGGCGTGCGCGAGCTGTCACCTACTGACCTTCGACAAACGCTTCGAGGAGGAAGTGCCGCATGACCAGCCGGAGGCAGTGCGTGCGTTCCTGGTGAAGAAATTCCAAGAATACATTGTCACTCACCCCAGCGAAGTGCGGATGGTACGCGAACCGAGCCGGGACTTAACAGGAAAACCGTTGCAACCCGAAGTGCGCGTTTTGACCCCGGCGCAGTGGGTCGTGGAACGCACTGCGGATGCGGAAGAATTGTTGTGGCGCAAAACCTGCAAGCAGTGTCATGCGATCGAACATGTAGACGGCGCTTCCCTGCCGCAAATTGCCCAAGCGCGAATAACACAACGCTGGCTGCCCCATGCGAAGTTTGACCACGATGCGCACCGGGGATTTTCCTGCGTGGGTTGTCATGCGAAAGCACTGACAAGCACCGAGACGAGTGAAGTGCTGGTGCCGGGAATTGAAAATTGCAAAACCTGCCACGCACCAGGGCCGGAGCATGCGGAGTCACGATGTTTCGAGTGTCACACGTATCATGACTGGTCTAAACGGAAGGAAGTGAAGGCAAGTTTCATGTTGCCGGCGCTGCGGGCGGGCGGAAAGTAGGAAACCATTATGGGGAAAAGCATTGCTCAGGAGCTGAAGCCCAAATTTTGCCGTGATGAGTAATGTCGGACGCTTCGCGGCTCAGCGTAAACCTATAAGGTCCAACCCCCGATACGACAACAGCATGGGGGGCAATGTTGGATTTGACTCCAAACAACTAAACCCGTCGTCATGCCGTCGTTGCGGTAGGCCCGTTTGCCACCGCTTGCTTCCTGCGAAAAGGGCGCGAAGGTCCGAGCCCCGGTATCTTCACTGGATGAGGCGCGCGATTGAGCAGTTAACCGTTGACCAGATTCATCATGGCTTCCGGGTAGCGCAAGCCGGAGGCCGCGCCCTTGGGAGCAACCACCTCGATGCGGCGAAGATCCTCGGCGGAGAGCTTTGAATTCAATGCGCCGGCATTTTGTTCCAGATACTTTCGCCGCTTCGTTCCGGGGATGGGAATGATGTCCAGACCCTGCGCTAGAAGCCAGGCAAGAGCAAGCTGACCCGGGGTGCAATGCTTCTCGCGCGCGATAGTTTCGACGCGTGCCACCAGGTCCAGATTCTTCTGAAAATTTCCTCCCTGAAACCGTGGCGAGAATCGCCTGTAGTCATCAGAAGCAAGATCTTCGAATCGCTTGATTTGACCGGTGAGGAAGCCGCGTCCAAGCGGGCTGTAGGCAATGAAGGCGACCCCAAGTTCGCGTGTCGTAGGAAGTACCTCGTCTTCGGGATCGCGGGTCCACAAAGAATACTCCGTTTGGAGCGCCGCGATCGGGTGAACGGCATACGCGCGGCGAATAGTAGCCGGAGAAGCTTCGGAAAGACCAAGGTAGCGGACCTTCCCTGCACGCACAAGCTCGGCCATGGCGCCGACGGTGTCTTCGATCGGTGTTTGGGGATCAACGCGGTGCTGGTAGTAGAGGTCGATGGTATCGACACCGAGCCGCTTCAGGCTGGCATCACAGGAAGCCCGAACATATTCAGGCCGGCCGCTCACGCCGCGGACGTGGGGATTGGAGCGATCACGGACAATGGCAAACTTGGTGGCGAGAAAGACTCTGTCGCGGCGGTCGCGGATGGCCTTGCCGACGAGGATTTCGTTGTCGCCAAAGCCGTAGACGTCGGCGGTATCCAGGAAGGTGACGCCTAGTTCGATGGCGCGATGAATTGTAGCGATCGATTCGGCGTCGTCACGAGTGCCATAAAACTCAGACATTCCCATGCAACCGAGACCAATCGCAGAAACCCACGGGCCGTTTTTTCCAAGCCGGCGCAAATCCATGAAACACCTCGAAGAGGAAATCGAATACTTAGATGAGCAGCCAGCAGTGGCGGATACATGGTAGAAGCGTCGTCCTGGCGAGCGGAAACATCAAGAAACATCGCGGCATAGTGACGACCGGCCCGGCGACCCGAACGCAATTTTGTTTTTTGAGTTCTTCGATCAGCGATTGGCTGGAGGATAAGAAGGTGATGAGCCGGGTGAGAATGCCGGGTTCTGTATGGTTGAGCCTGCGTAGTGAGATACTTTCTACTCACAGATAAGGATGCGAGTGTAAGGTGCGTCACTTGGCGCAGTTGCGTGAAAGTTTGGGCTAAGTGGCTCAGAGAGAAGGCCGCGACGCCAGTATGATGTTCTAACTATCGCATTATCAATAGATTAGAATTGATTGGACTGGTACTTAATTTGCGCCTAAGACAGCGGAGGTTAGGGCCATGGCTCCGTCCACCCACCTAGAAGTTTCCCCCGAACCAGAGGTAATAGAGATCAAGCACCTGGAACAGTTGGTTCTGGACTCCCGCAAAACCCGCGAAGTACCAGCCGTTGTGATTGACCGAGAAAAGGGATTAGAAGAGGGCACATTCAAGTCTTCCATGCTCGAGTTTAACCGGATGAAAAGCAGCTCACGGTTTATCGACACGGTGATTTCACTCAGCGTCAATCTCGTCATATTGGCTGGGCCCGTTTTTGCCGGCTTGTATTTCACAGACACCATCAACCTTAAACAGCTCCAGTCCACATTTCTGGTTGCGCCTCCACCCCCGCCGCCGCCCCCTCCGGCGCCAACCGCGGTCATGGTGAAGGCAGCTCCGGTTCATCGCGTATTTGAGAACGGCGGCAAATTAATCGCTCCGACGGTTGTACCACGGACGATTGCGGAGATTAAGGAAGCTCCCTTTGCCGCGGACCTAGACACAGGCGGTGGCGTGCCTGGCGGAGTACCTGGCGGGGTCGTTGGCGGATGAATGGGCGGTGTAATTGGCGGAGTGATTGGTGGAGTCAGCACGGGAGTGCAGACGGGCCCGATAGCTCCGAAAGAAGCCAAACCCAAGGGGCCAGTACGCGTGGGCGGCCGAGTGAAGGAACCGCGCTTGATCAATCGCGTGGAACCAGCATACCCGCCACTGGCACGGCAAACTCACATGGAAGGTACGGTGCTGATCGAAGCGGTTCTCGATGAGCAAGGAAACGTGGTCGAGGCAAAAGTAGTTTCTGGACCGCCTCTGCTGATTCAGGCAGCCATGGATGCGGTGCGAAGGTGGAAGTACGAACCGACGTATTGAACGATCAGCCTGTGGCCGTGCAGGTTGAACGTCTCGGTGATGTTTCGGATCAACCAATAAATTTACACGGTGTTGGACGGAAGGGGCGGAGCGATAAATTGAAGGTGCTTCGCCCCTAAACATTTTGCCCAGGGCAAGTTGCGGGGTCAGGTTCTCTAGGCAGGGGCTGTGGCGGCAGGACGGTCCAGGTGCTTGATAAGAACAACTTCGTTGCCTTGCTCGTTGTAGAGCAATTCATCCACAAGTTTCTTGGCCATTAAAATCCCAAACCCCCCGGGTCGGAGTCCGCGCGCATCGCGCTCGACCATATGGCGAAAGGGGTCATCCGGTGGATTAGAAATCGCCGAGTGCTTCAGTTCATCGAAAGTAAAACCCTCACCCGGATCCTTCACGCGGCACATAACCACGCGAGTGGTCTTCACGTAGCCGACCTCGACAAACTGGGAAGGATCGAAATGCCCGCCATGCTCCATGGCGTTCAGCAGAATCTCTCGAAACGCGGCGGCCACTTCTTCTGTTTCGGCCTCCGGGAGTTGCGAGGCCTCCCGAAAAAACTGAAGCAGACGATGGGCTGTCAGCACATCACAGCGAACGGAAATGCGTACCCAATTGGGAGTGGCCGAAAGGATCTCTATGCCATCATCCCAGAACGGCTGAGACATGGCTTCACGAATCATCTCCGCAAGTTTTTCGGTTGAAAAGGGACGTGAAAAATAGCTGAAAGCACGCTCGCGAATGGAAGCCAGGATATCCCCGGTAACAAATTCGTCGGTGAGAATGATCAGGCGGGTGTGGGGCCGGACCATGCGAAGTTTGCGGAGCAAATCGATGTCTTCCTTGCCGGTAGTACGCTCGCTGGTGATGATCAAATCGTAAGCATGCACCTTCGCGAGCTGCAGGGCTTGCTTGTTGTCCACCGCAAAATGGATGGTCCACTCACCCTGCTCAAAGAGATTGGCAATGAGCTGATTGATTTCCGGGCTTGAGTCCACGATAAGGGCCTGGTGGTGCACAAGCGGAGATGCATTGGCCGAAGAAGCGCCTGTCGAAGAGGTTGTGTTCATACAGACCTCGGAGCACGCACCCCGGGGGCGGCCGGCGGAGGACGATCAGGGGATAGGATGCAGGAAAGGAGCGGGGTGCGCAAGGGCCCCTGTAGAATCAGTAGAATCAGCTGGCTTCGCTGGTCATCAGGAAAAGAGGCTTCCTCTCAAAGCTCTTGAACAGGGGGCGGAGCCGTTCCGTGCTGTAGTGTTCTTTGACATTGATGATTTTCTTCGTGGCCGTCACGGTTTCTATGGGCACATTGTCGTAGCGTCCGTTCTTTAAAACCACAAGTCGCCCGTGGATCCGGTTCAGGATCAAATCGAGTGCCAGGTTGCCGTAGGCCATGGGTACGATGCAGTCGATGGCATCCGGATCGCCGCAACGCACCAGATAACCGAGCTTCTGGTTGATGCAGTCAATCTTTTTGCCGTTGTTGAATTTCGGTGAAAGCCGCGTCAGCTCTTCGGAGACGGCATCACCAATCCCACCCAGTTTTTTATGGCCAAAAGCGTCCGCCGTGCCGCTCTGGAAGACCATCTCCCCGCCCTCAAACATGGCCCCTTCGGAAACAAGGACTACCGAGTAATTGCTGGGATTGCGCCGGCGGTCATAGATGAGGAGTTGCGTGAGTTGCTCCATATTAAACTTGTGTTCGGGAATGACGCAACGGTTTGCCGCACCTGCCATGGTCGGGAGCATGGCGGTGAAGCCCGCGTAGCGGCCGAAGACTTCAAGAACCATAAAACGCTCGTGCGAACCCGCCGAGGTACGCAGTGAATGGGTCATCTGAATCGTTCGAGTGATGCAGGTGCTGAAGCCGATGCAGTAGTCCGTGCCGGGCACGTCGTTGTCCATCGTCTTCGGAATGGCCACAACGCGCACACCTTCTTTACTGAGGCGAACACCGTAGCTGAGAGTGTCATCGCCGCCAATCGGAATCATGAACTCGATGCCAAGCCACGCCAAGTTCTTCAGAACCTCGGAGGTGAGGTCATTCTTCTCCGCATTGAACCGGTCTTTCAGGTGATCAGGAACGTTGTCCTTGCCGACGCGGGCCGGATTGGTTCGCGAGGAGTGTAGGAACGTCCCACCGGTGCGCCCAGCGCGATTCACAATATCCTCGGTGAGCCGTTGAAAATTCTTGGAATTGTCGTACTTTTCATCGCGCACAAGATCCACGAGTCCGCCCCAACCACGCCGAATGCCGATGACTTCGTAGCCTTCGCGCATCGCGCGGAGCGTCACGGCACGGATCGCGGGGTTGAGCCCCGGAACGTCGCCACCACCTGTCAGGATACCGATTACGCCCTTCTTCGCATTGATGTTAGCCATGATGGTAGGACCGCCTCAGAGTGGAATAGCAAACAGATGATTATGTCCGGGTTGATTCAATTTAGGAAGAGGAGATCGAAAAATCAAATTTCCTGCGCGCACACATCGGAACTTTTACTTGAACAGGGAAGACGCGGCGCGCGGTTTTTCCAGAGGCTAGAGTTCGATGCGTGTGCCAAGAACGTTCAAGAACTTGGCAAGCCATGCAGGATGTGCGGGCCACGCCGGGCCAGTAACTAGGTTTCCGTCCACAACCGCTTCCGACATGGCCACATCGGCGAACGTGCCACCCGCCATTGTCACTTCGGGCGAGACGGCCGGGTAGCAGCTGCACTTCTTCCCTTCCAGCACTCCCGCTGCGGCAAGCACTTGGGCACCATGACAGAGGGCCGCGATGGGCTTTTTCGCATTCGCAAAATTCCGGACGATGTCCAGAACGCGGCCGTTGAGCCGGATGTACTCCGGCGCACGGCCGCCCGGAATCACGAGCGCGTCGTACTCTTCTGGACGCACATTCTCGAACGAAGCATTAAGCGTAAAGTTGTGACCGCGTTTTTCGGAATAAGTCTGATCGCCTTCGAAATCATGGATGGCAGTGCGCACGGCTTCACCTGCCTTCTTGCCCGGGCAAACGGCGTGGACCGCATGGCCAACCATCAGTAGAGCCTGAAAAGGAACCATCACTTCGTAGTCTTCCACGTAGTCACCAATGAGCATGAGGACATTCTTGCGGGACATAGCACCTCCTGGGAACAGGAAGCATAACAAAAGGAGTTTCCCTGTGCTTGGCCGTTGGCGCAGCCTCCGGCCAATCCCATTCTCAGGCAGGTTATGGCGGACTAGACAGGCCCGGTAGCCGAGAGAGTCCTATTGATTTGTGCGGGAAATGCCCACCTCGGCGAGCCTCAACAGATTTATTGAGGCTGCGTCGAGACGGGCAGCGATTCGGTAGAATCACCGATCGTCAGCATGTCAGTGCGAGTTTTATCCCACTCGCGCAGAGTGAGGCCACGAGCGGTAAAGAAGCGGCGGATTTTCGCGGAATCCCAGCGCAGGACTTCTTCCAGGACTGGCACCAGGACGCTCATGGCGTTATCGCTCAACACGGTGCGCCGCGCAACTCGAGTGATGAATTGGGCCTCCGATACGGCGATGGTGAGACCGTCGTGCTGGTTTACGTGCATCATGACCGGCAGGTCGGAGCTGCCGTCGCCCAAGTAAATGACGTTATCGTGGCTGATACCCAACGATGCGCGAATCTCCTCGAGAGCCGTAATTTTCCCCCATCCGGCCGAGGCGCGGATGATGGACTCGACTTCGCCGGTGGATTCGTTGAAACGGAAGCGCGTGCCGACAATATGGTCCGGCGGCACGATTCCTTCCAACGCCGATTGAATGATTTCTTGCGGCGAGGCGGAAATCACGTAGAAAGAGATCTTGTAGCCATCGGAAAGGTTCTCCAGGGAACGCGCAAAAAGGTCGACATCGTGCTTCAGGCGGATGCGCTTGCCGGTTTCGACGAGGTGTTCCCGGCGAACGCGGCGGAAATCCGGATCGTGAAGAATCAGGTAAGAAAGCTCGGCGCCTTGCTGCACGAGATGAATGTCGGAAAGGCCTTGTACCTTGTCGCGGAAACTGTGAAATCCGATTAGTTCGCTCAAAACGACGCCCGAGTCGTTGAAGCTTAAGGTCTGGTCAAAATCGCTGGCCAGTAGGTACTGCTTCACCATTGGGTTCTTACTCCTTTAGTCCGCTAGTTGCGGACGGCGAGCCGGCTGGCGGCTCGGAAACTACCCACGCACTAACCGTACCCTGTTTCGAGGAGGGTGCCCCACGAATAATTTTGATGGGTGCTATGCGTAGAAAACGTGAACAAATTGTCAGTTAATGGTGAGATGCGGCGAAAAGGTAAAAGGTTGACAGGAAAGGAGTTAATTTAAAGAAGGGCTTTGAAATGAAGGGCTTGCAGCGAGCAAGATGCGAAAATTTGATGCGAAGAAAAAGCGATAATGGCCTGCCCACCCAAAGAATACCCATGATAGACACGCCATCCACCCCGATGGCAGGCGTGCGGACATATCGGGGCCAAAGACCTTAGCGCAAGTTCAAGAGCCAACCTTGGCTGCGGTCGAGCCAATTGGTGAATGAGGAAGAGCTCGTTGAGGAGTGGAGTCTTTCGATTGGTTCGTCAGTGACAGTGTACGGCTGGCCGTTGCGAAGGTACAGGCGTCCAGTTTCTGTGCGATTGAGTGGGCGTGCCCCGCGACGGCCAAAAACCGCGAGTTGATTGCCGGATTCATCGACCGCACGATCGCGATCAATGCCCTTGGAAATCGCCAGGGCCGGCCCCTTTGTCCGCGCCGTGGCGATCAGCTTTGGCGTGGGGCGAGGGCTGAAGCCTGAAAAATGCGCTGGGTCGTCCCAAGGAGAAAGAATCTGCAGAACGCGCAGGCCGTTTTTGCCGTCAGCAACAAAGGCGAAGGCACTTGCAGCGACCATACCGACTTTGACGTCGTTAACGTCGTTGAGTTGACCCTCGGCGGTAAAGAATTGATCGAGTTTCGGCGCCGCGGGCTTCTCCACGTCGATGAGGGCTAAGCCCTGTTTTCCCGCAGAGACGTAGGCGTAGGTACGTGCCACGTAAATGTTGCGAGCGTCTTCGAGAGGAACGACAACGCCCGGAACGGGCTTGGGCTGGGCCAGGCTGGTTACGTCGAGAACTTTCATGCCATCGCGATCCACTACGAAAGCGTAGCGGAATTGCACGGCGATGGCGCGGGGATCGCTCAGGAAAGGAGCGGCAATCGTCGCGGTGATTTTCGGCGCGAGCGGATTGTCCAGGTCAATGACGACGAGCGCTTTGTCCGTGAGCATGTACGCATAAGTGCCGACAATGATGATGCGACGCGCTCCCCTAAGTAGGCCATTCGGGTTGAAGGCCAGGCCGCGCTTGAGGAAATTATTTGCAGGATTACCATCGAGCAGGGTGCCAACGCCTGGACTCTTCGCTTTTAGGTCCGGATTGCCGACAACAACCAGTCCTTCTTCTTTATCCGCAATGTATAGGAAACCATACAAAAGATGAATGGCCTGTTCTTCGTTTCCTTTCAAGCGCACTCGGAGCGGATCCACACCAAGTGTCGTTGGCGAGGAGACGGCCACGGCATTCTTTGTCGGCAGGTAGAATTTCTGCCCGAGTGGCGAAACCGGCGCGGTGGAAATACGCTCGGAAAACCCTTTGTTGTCGAGATTCGCGATGTCATAGATGCGCAACCCGCCCTGGCCGGTAGCCGTGTAAGCATATTCGCCGCGCGCCTGAATATCGAGGACGTTGCCTTCATGCCCTGCGACGGGGGAAAGTTGCCGGCCGTGCTCGACGAATTTCTTGTAGTTGTCGGGATAGGCGACGCGCTGCAGGTCGCTGCCGTAGATCGCTTCGGGCTCGTCGTGTTCTGCTACGGAGATGGCGTCGAAACCCTTGCTGCCCGTGGCCACATAGACGTAACGGCCCATGAAGTTCATGAAATTGGTGCCTTGCAGGAGCAACTGAGCCATCCAGGCGTTGTTGTCATTGTCGGCAGAAACATGACAATCGGTGCACTGCTTCGTTTCCCTGGCGCGCACTGTGTGCGGCACATAGGTGCTGAAGGCCTGGCCGGAAAAACCTTCGGCGGAAGTAGTTTGTTGCGTGTAGTACAACCACTCGCGACTGGCGTTCTGCGAACTGACCAGCACAGCGCAGGAAGAACGCGCGGGAGCAACACGGTGGCCCGTCACCGTACCATCAACGCCCAGGAAATAGGAATCATCGCGCAGCACCTGGAAGTTGTAGCTGGTGTAATTCTTGGTGGTAAGTCCTTCGTTGTGCAACATCGGCCGACGCACGTTCGCCGTCATCTGCAAATGGCAGCCGAAACACGTCGGCGTCCAGGAGGAGTGACAGGCATAACAGGTCATGGAAGAATTAGCATGTGCCAGTTGCGCGTCATCCGATGGAATTTGCGATAAGGCAACGCCATCCTTATTCATGAGTTTCGCGCGATAGGAATTCAGACTGAAGTGCACGTTGCCTGGCGTGATGGTGTCTTTGGTCTGGATGATTTCCCATTCGACATTTGGGTCGGTCATCGAACGCTGAAAAAGCTTTTCACCGCGCCACTCAAATCTCCGCAATCCGCCGGGTGTGCGAAGTACTTCTAGGCGTCGGCCGCGAGGTTCGCCGAGCCGGAGCGCGTCCGGGGCAGCGGGCCCGGAAGTGATGAGCGCGGCTTTCTGGCGAATGGTGCCGTGGCAATCGACGCAATCTATTTCGATGGCAGCGCGGGGCTCGCCGTAAATCTTGCCGGTGCCATGATTGTCCTGCGCGAAGTGGCAATCGGCGCACTGCATGCCCTTTTCCAGATGAATATCCGCGAGATGCACGGCCTTCTGGAAGCGCAGTGGATCGTCGAAGGCAATCTTCTGGCCGTCTTTATCGAGCCAGTTCCCTTTGCGATCGTGGCTGTAGACACCGCGGAAAATCCAGCCATGGCCGTGGAAATCGGCAAACTGCGTCGTTTTCAACTGCGAATTGAACTCGGGACTGCCTGTCTGGTCGAGAAATTTCTCTTCGCCCCAGAGACCTCGCGCCGCCGACGCTTCCGGATTACGCAGAGAGGACAGGTATCTCTCTTCTTCGGTGGGATCGTGTTGCTGCGGCGGATACATTTTGCCCGAGTCAATTTCGTTATCCCACCAGGTAAGCCCGAAGTACGTGGTGACCATATTTGTGCCGGGGTGGACATGGCAAACCATGCACTGGCTCGAAGGAATGGAGCGTGTAAACGCGTGCTTGATGGGATGCCCGGACTCGTTCTTGGGAATCGTGGGATCAATCGATGCGCTGTAACCAAGATGGCCAAATTGCGCATAAGGCCCGGAATGGGCCGGGTCGCGATCATTTGCATAAATGACGTGACAGGCCGAGCAGCCGCTGGAACGATAGTCGCCGGGATGATCGTCGGTGCCAGGGAACGAAAGAACGGGATCGGGGAGGCGGGTCTTCTGCAATCCGAGAAAAACCGGGTCGGTGCGCAACTCGGTGCCGAATCCTCGGTCGCTCAGTTTGTCGTCGGGCTTGCCGGGTTGTTCTGCACGCGCGGGATTCCCGATTTCGGCTTTCTTCTCTCCTCCTCGTTCAAACACGCGCAAGATATTTCCCGGTTGTGAAATTTCCCAGCGATAGAGGGGCGTCAGTTCGGGCAACACGCCCTTGGTCCGAGTCTCTTCGGGTGTCGGCGTGGGGAAGGTCTTGAGCGCTTGAGGAAGGCCGCTGCGATCGTAACTTTCTCCGAAGCGCGCATTTTTATAGGGAATGCCACCATTGTTGTAGAGCGCGGCGCCCCACAGAAAACTGGAATGCGTCATCATGTTGGTCGAAACGGCGCGCGTCTCGCTGGGATGGCAGCCCGCCGTTCCACAAGTTTCTGGCGCGACGCGCAGGTCCCCGGGATTGATGAAGCGCACGTACTCGGCGGGTTCCTTCAGCCACTTGGTATAAACGCGTTCAGGAATCGCCGAACGATTCTTGAAAACAGGATCGCGCGGCTGAACGTGTGCTTTTTTTTTCGCCGCGATATATTCCTGAGAATTTGGTGCTATGCCGTCAGCAATCGCAACCCAGGAATTGCCGCCGTGACAATCCGCGCAGCCGAGATGCACGGCTTTCGAAGGATGCATGGTCGGCTCATCGGTCGCCGTGTGACAGGAGATGCAACCTGTGGATTTGCGGCCGGCCTCTTCCTGGGATTGGCCGCGCAAGGGATCCTGAAGTTCCTGAGCGGCGGCCGTGGCATGGCCTGTGCGCGTTGCGAGCGCAAGCAGGGAAAACGTCAGCGCGCCAGTGATGGTCAGGAGCAGACGTGCGCGGTCCCTGTGCGACCCAAGAAGAACCAGTTTAGCAGTGACCGCCATTCCCACCACCCTCAGAAAGTAAATTTTGCCGAGCCGAATACCGAAAACTGTGTGTGCCCCGTGTAAATATCCTGAAAGCCTTGCCCGGGTTGCAACATGGCTGCCCCGCCCGTCAGAACAATATTTTCCGAAAGCGGAGGGCGATACTGAACACCAACGCCAAGATCTTCACCAATCGTGTGGTGGATATTGGATTGGAATAGGGCGTATTCAAGCGGCTCGGTTCGCATGAAACGCACGAAATTGAAATTCGCGAAACCCTTTAGCTTGGGCGTGATCTCGAGGTCCGCACCCACATTGACCAGGGAAATTCCTGGATTCACAAAATTCGCCTGACCTTCTTCTTTACTCGAGCGCATGTTCGGCAACAAACTGCCGTTTTCCGTAAGCGCCACGCCGGAACCCGACAAACGTATGGCTTCACGATTCCAAAAACTGAACATGCCTCCGGCAAAATTCGGCAGATCCACGATGGAATCGAATCCGTTGGCCCGGCCGTTGCGCGGGTTCGAATCGCCGGACGTAAAGAATGCGGAAACACGGTAGCGAATCCAGTCGCGGTCTACCGAGAGCTCCACCGCGGCCATTTGCGCGTTTACGGTAACCGGCCGGCCGGCGATGGGATTAAAGGTGTCTTCGCCGGCCGCTTCGTAGAAGGCATGCGTAAGATTGAGCCGCTTGATATGCCCGCTGCCGAGCCATCCAAAATACCCGACACGAATGCCGTGAGGGATTGGCCCAACGCCCTGATTGATGACCGTCCCGAGCGGTGATGGGCGAACGAGGAATCCGTTGTCGTCGTAATGGATGCTGGGATCATCCTTGTTCCAGGCGCCAACGAATTCCACGGTATAACCGGGGATGAAAAAATCCTGGAGGTAGATGTTGCCAAGAATGACTTGCTGGCCGCGGGCGGCAAAACTGTTGAGGCCGCTGTTGGTATTTTTTTCGAGGAAATTGAAATAGGCGGCGTTGTATTCGATGCGATCGTTGTGCAGATTTCCGAACAGGCGCAGCGCCGGCTGTTCGTCAACAAAAAGAAACCCTCGAAAATCGGCGTTGAATTCCTGGATGCCGGCACGAGCGGACACAAAATCGTAATTAGGGCCCAGGTCGTGCAGCTTGACCTCGACAAACGCTTCTTGCAGTCCGAGGTGCGAATCGAATCGCGTCGTGCCGTTGCGCACGTCAGGACTGACGATGCCCAATTCTTGCACGGCCAGATAATTCAGGCTCGCTTCCGGCGTAACTCGGATGCGCCAATCGACGGGTTTGAACGAGGCATCTCCGTGAAAGAGGTCAAAGGTGAACCGAAAGGTCTGATCGAGCGAAAATTGCCCGCAATTGCCGAAGAAGGCCGCGGTGCCGGGCTGCGCCGGGCTGGCTCCGGTTGGCGTGGGAACGCAACGGCCGTCCACAAAGGTTTGGGCGGAACCGGTAAAGTTAAGAAACACCTGTTGACCCAATTTTTCCGGCCAGATGGGCTGGTCCCCCTTGACGCGGTTGCGATTGAACGGATCGTACCAGTGCGGCTTGACGTAGATGTACTCGCCGTTCGGGGCATAGCGGCGGTAATCGGGTTGCGCCAATTCCCAGCGGTCGGACGCGACATGAAAAACATCCGCAGCCGGGGGCAGCACTTCCGGTGCAAGCTCGAGAATGTAATTGGGATCCGAGTCCAGCCGGTGACGGAATTCGCGATAGGAGCCCGCGTTGCTGGCAGACTCCGCGGGTAATGGCGGACCCAGTTCCGCTTGTCGTGGCAAGCGGGAACGCTCCTGCATGCTCGCTGTGGGTTGCAAGGATATCTCCAGAGTGAGCACTTCGTTCGCATTCAGGAGAATCCGAGGAATCTGAAATGCTGTGTATTGTGCTGCCTCGACGCTGATCTCGTAGGCTCCGGGCGTGGCGGGCACAATGCGAAACACGCCGTCTCCGGCAGAAGCCACAGAGATTGTCTGACCCGTCTCAAGATTTTTCAGTTGAATTTGTGCGGCGATGGGCCGGTAAGCCCCTCCTGCGACCGGTTCACGAACAACGCCATCCACGGCCCCAGTCGTAAGTGCTTGTTGCCGAGGAATGCGTTTTGCCGGTCCCTCTTCCTGCGAAACTTTTGCGGAGGGTAGCGGCGGAATTTCCCGGACCTGGGCTGCTGCGCGAAGAATGCAAAACGAGCCGACAAGGAAAGTGATTGCTACGCGAAGCAGAACACTGCGTGAATGGGACGAAAAGGCTGCGCGCATGCTCTTGGACTGGCCGGCCAACAAGTTGAGTTCAGTCTCCGTCCAATAAACAGGATTCGAGGCAGCGCGGCAACCTTTTTCCGGTGCGCCTGCGAATAGTCAATAACGTCCCTCAGCCGTGCTCCCTAGTCACCAATTCGCATCAGGCTCCTAGATTGTGCGTTGTTTGCGTCGCGCACCGCGTGTTACGAACGAGAGTAACCACGCATGGACCACATTCTTCGAAACCCAGTGGGATCGCGGCGCGCCTACGAGCATCGGCGCAGGACCCTGGTTCTTGCCATGATTTTGTTGTTGGCGGTTGCCGCAGCACTAACTGTCGCATTACTCGGTTGTGGGGGCTCCTCCGGTACGCTGAGCGGGAGCGACAATCCTCCTCCCCCGCCGGTCGCGCCACTCAGCGCCGCCGATGTACAAAACATTGTGCAGGCAGCAACAGTCGCTGCAGACACTAACAGCATGGTGATCGCCGTGGTCGATCGCGGCGGAAATGTCTTGGCGGTTTATCGCAAGCCGGGGGCAGGCACAAGCGCTACCGGAAATTTTGGGAACACGGTGGATGTCAATGATCTGGCCGTGGCACTGGCCCGCACGGCGGCTTATTTCAGTAATGACCAAGCGCCGTTATCCTCGCGCACGGTTCGCTTTATCAGCGGGATTCATTTCCCTCCGGGCGTCACAAATGCAGGGGTCGCGGCGCTCTATGGCATCGAAAATACGAATCGCGGGTGCACGCTTTCGACAAACTATCTGCCCGGTAAGGCGGTGCAGCCTTCTCTTTCCCTCGGCGGCGGGACAGGCTTGGGGATTATCACGGGAAAAGCCAATCTGAATGATAGTGACCCGAACGCCGTGAATCCCGGCGGCGTGCCGATCTTTCGCAGCGGAGTCGTGGTTGGGGGAGTTGGCGTGGCCGGCACAACGACAAACATTGCGGAGTATACGGCGTTTGCGGCCGCTACTTCGAGCGGCTTTGGGCCAACACCTGCTCCGCCCGGCGTCGTTTTTCTCGGTGGAGTGGCACTTCCATTTGTGGACCAGACCACACCACCGGCCGGCGTGAATCCGGGCGCGTTCACGGGAACTTTTCTCGTTGGACCGGTGTCCAGCAGCGGCCAGCCACCCGAAGGCGATCTCGTCGCGCCAACTGCAGGATCCCTTGGTGGCCTGAGCGCCGCCGAGGTACAGCAGATCATCAATAATGCTGAAGCAGCGTCAAACCAGACTCGTGCGGCCATTCGCCTGCCGCTCGGATCGACCACCAGAATGGCGATCGCAGTCGCCGATCTCGACGGCACCATCATCGGCTTACGGCGCATGACCGATGCAACGGTCTTCAGTATTGATGTGGCCGTCACCAAGTCGCGCAACATGGTCTACTTCAATGGCAGCACCCGCACCGCCGCGGATTTAAACCAGGTACCCATGGGAACGGCCGTCACCAATCGCACCATTGGTTTCGGTGCGCAGCCTCTATATCCTCCAGGCATCGATGGCTCTTCCAATGGCCCCTTCTTCAATCTCTATCAACAGGACGTGGCCAATCCTTGCACGCAAGGTTTTCAGGGCGGTCCACCGAATGTGAACAAGAGCGGAATCGTCTTTTTTCCCGGAAGCCTGGGACTTTATCGCAATGGAACGCTTGTCGGCGGACTCGGTGTCAGTGGCGATGGCGTGGAGCAGGACGACTATGTGACGAGCGCCGGGGCAACTGGTTTCGAGGCGCCCGCGCAGATCCGCGCCGATCAGATCCTCATCAACACCGTCCGGCTTCCTTACCTGGAGTTTCCGCGCAATCCCACGATTTGAGGTCTTTGGGACCAGCGCAAGAATCCGAAAAGCGATTTATTTCTTGGGTTTGCGGCCTAACACAGAAAGCGCGCGGGTGTAGGTTTCGAGCGTTTTCGGATTGACGCGGCTGTAGACAAACTGGCTTCCTTGCGCGTTTCGACCAAACCCGCATCCATCAGAATTCGAAGATGGCGCGAGACCGTCGCGGGGGTCACTTCACGCAGGGAGACGATCTGCCCGCAATTCATTTCCTGGCGGTTGCTGATGGCTTCGAAAATGAGCAACCGGGTTTCGTCTGCTAAAGCATTGGAAATGCGTTCGATGCGGGTGCGGTCGATGGTGATTGGGCGTTTAGCCAAGGCGGGCCGGGAAACCAGAAAGAAGGGGCCCGTAGACAAAATGGTATAACCGGATATTTAGATGATCATCCAAGTATCGAAGTTTTCGCAATCCTGACAACGAAGGCCCCAGGGGCCGGAGGTACCATGAAACGACTTGAAGGCAAGGTAGCGGTTGTGACCGGAGGAAACAGCGGCATCGGGCTGGCCACGGCGAAAAGATTTCTGGAAGAAGGCGCCCGTGTGGCGATTTCGGGCCGGAATCAGAAGACGCTGAATGAAGCGGCGAATACACTCGGAAAAGAAGTCATTGCAGTGAAGGCCGACACGGCGAAACTCGCAGAAACAGAAACGTTCCTGAAGGAAGCGGTGCAGAAACTGGGCAAAATCGATGTACTGTTCGTGAACGCGGGCGTGGCCAAATTTGCTCCGCTCGCGGAAACTTCGGAGCATCTGTACGACGAACAGTTCGATATCAACATCAAGGGCGCGTATTTCACGATTCAGAAGGCGCTGCCACACCTGAATGACGGGGCTTCGATCATCCTGAATACCAGCGTAGCGGGCACGACGGGAACGCCGGGAACTAGCGCCTATGCCGCGACGAAAGCGGCATTGCGCTCGTTAGCGCGAACAGCAGCAGCCGAACTGGTACAGCGCGGGATCCGCGTGAACACGGTTGCTCCAGGGCCGATCGTGACTCCCATCTTTGGACGAACAGGCCTGCCGCAGGAAGCCGTGGAGGATTTTGCCAAGCACGTTGTGGAATCCGTGCCCATGAAGCGCTTTGGTCAACCGGAGGAAGTGGCTGGTGTCGTGGCCTTTCTGGCCTCATCCGATGCGTCCTATGTGACTGGGGTCGAAATCAACGTAGACGGCGGACTTGGTCAGATCTAAGGGAACGGTCAACGAGATAAAAACGGCAGCCTTGCCGGTGCCCGTTCTATCTGGCAGCGGAAGGATCCGGCGTCGAAGATACATTGAGATCCAGAAACCACCGTTCTTTTGAATCGCCAGGCGAATAGCAGTTGCCATCCGGCGCATAATTCTTCGGGCAACTTGCGGTGAACTCCTTTCTGCGAGGCGACTGCGCGTATTGCCAAATTTGCGCGGCCGCGAACCCGCTCGCGGGGGGAGCCGGCACAGTCTGCGGAAAGGTGCAACCTGGGGAAGGCGGGCAAGCGTCGTTGTACACCCAATAGATAAGCGCGTGCTTGCCCATATGCGCGTGAATGTCTTGTGCGGAAGTGATGGTGGCACCGTGACCTTCGTCTACCGGCATCGCCGAACAATAAACGGCGGCGCGGAACTCTCTTAGAGCCAGCGCTTCTTGCCAAGCCAGCAGATATTCGTGATACGCCGCCGGCAGCCGGCCTCCTTCTTCAATATCCAGAAAGATGAGGCTGTTGTGGGGAAAACCCTCCTCCTGCGCGAGCTCCGCGGCAGTTTTAGCGTCACGTTGGCCTTTCTGTTTACCTTCCACGGAAGTTTTTATCGAGCGAGTCTCGCGTCCATTAAAGAGAATTAGGAAACCGAATCCTTGGGCCTGCAGCAAGGCGCGTTTGCCAAGCCACGAACTGCTCTTTTCTCCTGGCGGGGGGCTAAGCCAGTAACTGGTGAACGTGAAGGTTTTGCGCAGGATGGGCAGAGCGTCGTCTCCGGGATAATCGTTGCGGTCGAATCCGAGGTAACTGCGGGGAGCCACTGCAACTATCGATTGCTGAACAGAAGTAATGTGGACTAGGGCCACAGCGGAGCAAAGAAGAGCCACAGAAAGGCAGAAGAGCCCCAGTGTGCGCATGGATCGACTGTACAACAGCCTTGTCATTCTTCCCGAGGAAAATCAGGCGTCCATGTATTGCGCCTCGCCGTTGCCAAAGGACCAATTTTCCCAAGACACCTCGACAAGGTTGACCAGCAACTCCTGCGCGTTGAGGCCAGGAGACTCTGCCAGAATTTCAGCCATGCGTTTGAAGAGTTTTCTTTTTTGTAGCGGTTTACGTCCGGCGCTTAAAGTGATCTGCACGAAGACGACCCGCTCAGAGCGATGCACACCGAGATAGCTGGGGTCGAAGATGAGCCCTTCGGACGGGTGTTCAGTAATTACCTGGAAGCGATCTTCGGGCGGGACAGCTAACGCCTCAACCATGGCACGGTGCACTCCGTCGCCGAGTGCTTTGCGAAATTCAGGTGTAGTTCCGTGGCGCAGGTCGATGCGAACGAGTGGCATGACGAACTCTCCTTGTCCGTTCGATGCAAGAGAAGAAGAACAAGTCACTCACGCAACGACTCAACTCACAAGAGGCTAGCCCTCGCGCAGCTTGTGGCCAGAGAGATTGCCGAGGCCGTCGTAAGCGGCGTATTTGTAGGTTTCACTCAGGGTCGGGTAATTGAAGACCTGTTCGATAAACTCATCGATGGTTAGGCCGTTGTCCAACACCATCATGCCGATATGAATTAACTCGGTTGCGGATTCGCCGATTAAACTCACGCCCAGAAGTTTGCGATCCGCGCTCGCGAAGATCAGCTTGAGCATGCCAGAGGTGTCGCCGGTGATGTGGCCGCGGGCGTTGTTCTCGTAGAGCGCACGCCCGACACAATAGGCAATGTCCTTCTCCCGACAAGATTCTTCCGTCTCACCGGCCGCGGAGATCTCGGGAATCGTGTAAATGCCCATGGGCAGGAGAGAAGCGACGCGCTGCTTATATTTCAGGGCAAAAGCATGGCACACGGCCACACGGCCCTGTTCCATGGACGTGGACGCGAGCGCGGGAAAGCCGATGACGTCGCCGGCGGCATAAATGTGCGGGACAATGGTGCGGTAATTCTCATTCACTCCGATGTAGCCCTTGTCATTGATGGCCAGTCCGGCCTTTTCGAGATTCAGCCCATCCACGGCAGCGCGACGTCCAGCAGCAAACAGCACCGCGTCCGTTTCGAGAGTCTTACCGCTTTTCATGGACAACCGCGCGCCGGATGGAGTGTTTTCAGCCTTCACGGGCCGCTCGTTGAACCAGAGATGCATTCCCAAAGCGACAAAACGGTCTCTTAACCGTGCGGCAATTTCCGCATCCAGAAAAGGCAAGAGGCGATCCCGGCCATCCACGAGCGTCACGTCCACTCCCAGGGCCACGAAGATGGAAGCGTACTCGCAACCAATGACCCCGCCACCTATGACCGCCAGGCTTTTCGGAATGCGGTTCATCTGCAGAAAGGTGTCGGAATCAAAAGTATGAACATCGTCAAAAGCAATTTCCTGCGGGCGGTGCGGCTTCGAACCCGTGGCAATCAGGATCACTTCTCCGCGCAGGCGGCGTTTTCCGGCGGGAGCGCTAACCATAACGGTATGCGAATCTTCGAATGCGGCATGGCCTTGCGCCAATTCAATATGGTGGAGTTCAAGATTCTTCAGAATCCGCCGCCGCTCCATTTCAACGACGGCGCGCTCATGGTGCATGAAGTCATGCACGGTGAGATTCTCCTTCAGGGAGTAGTCAATGCCGTACAGCCCGCGTTGTTTCAGGCCTGAAAAATAGAGCGCCGACTCGCGCAGCGTTTTGCTGGGCACCGTGCCGGTGTTGATACAACTCCCGCCTACGACTGGCGCGCGCTCGATGACGGCTACGCGTTTACCGAAATACGCAGCTTGCGCGCCCGCCTTTTCGCCGGCAGGGCCGCAGCCGATCACAAGAAGATCAAAGGAATCCGGTGAAGACACATCAGCCTCCGAAAAAATGCCTCAGGGATGAGCCGCAAAATCGGGCGAGTTTGATTTTAGGGGCTGATACCGGGCGCAGCAGGAAATCCTCGCACTCGTGTGCTGAATTGTGTCTCCCACCCCGGTAGCGCGCAAACTACCCTCCGATGACTTGCGCCGAAGGCGGGTCTTTGATGTGATACGACTATGAACCTGCCACTTATGGTGCGGTGGGCAACAGGGATCCGCTGGCAATGGAAAGTATTCATCCCGATCATCGGTGTGATGATCGTTGGGGTGACGGCGATCGCCGCCGTGCTGCGGACTATGGAGGTCAAGGAAATCCAGTGGATTCTGATCGCTAGCGTACTCGGCGCGCTGCTCCTCTGTTTTGTTTTGCTGTCTGTACTGCTCGTGCTCGTCGAACGTCCGCTGGAAGAACTGATGGAGACCATTGTCCGCGTGCGCCGCGGGGACCTGTCCGCGCGCGTTGAGTTCGCCAAGCGCGAGGACGACATCGGACAGCTCGGCCGGCAATTCAACGAGATGGTCCAGCAACTCAGCCAGAACCGCGAAGAAATTCAGGAGCTGCACCAGCGCGAAATGGCCCGTGCCGAGCATCTCGCCACGCTCGGTGAGCTTGCCGTCGGCCTTGCTCATGAAATCCGCAATCCGCTGGCGGGCATCGCCGGCGTCGTGGATGTGATGGGCCGGGAGCTCCCGGCGAACAGCCCGAGCCGCAGCGTCATGGACGACGTACAAGACGAGATACGGCATATCCAGGCCATTCTCAATGATCTGCTGTCGTATTCACGGCCGCGGCTACCACATTTTCACGCAGCTGATCTCAACAGCACCATCGAGCAGGCAGTCTTATTAGCGCGACAGCAGCTGCGCACCAAGCCGATACAAATCTCGCTCACACCCAGTCCTTCGCTTCCGCGAGTCAACCACGACCCGGCCTTGATCCAGCAAGTTGCTCTGAACTTACTCTTGAACGGCATCCAGGCAATCTCCGGAGAAGGCAAAGTGGAAGTTGTGGTGGGACGGGAAGACGACCGCGTGTTTGTGGAGGTGGCGGACACCGGCCGGGGGATCCCGGCGGAAGCTCTGCCAAGAATCTTCAAGCCATTTTTCACGACGCGAAACGAGGGCACGGGATTGGGATTGTCCCTCGCCAACGGCATTGTGCAATCGCACGGGGGAAAGATTGACGTGAAGAGCACGCCGGGAAAAGGCACTTGCTTCAGAGTCTGGCTACCTATCGAGCGGCCGCTGGCCAGCCGTCCGCGGAGTGCGGCTGAGTGGGCGTAGTGGTAGAGTTTAAAGTATGGCGCAAAAGAGAATCCTGATCGTTGACGACGAAAAGCTCGTCCGCTGGGCGCTGAATCAAAAGTGCTCCGAATACGGCTACGAAAGCCTGGAGGCTGCGTCGGGCGAGGAAGCGATCAAGGCTCTGCAGAGCGACACGGTTGATGCGGTGCTGCTGGATGTTCATCTCCCAGACATGAGCGGCCTGGAAGTTCTCGAAAAATTGAAGCAAGCAGGTGAAACACGCAGCATTATCATGATGACCGCGGACCCGCAGCTGGAAGACGTGAAAGCGGCGCTGCGGCTGGGGGCCTACGATTTCGTCAGCAAACCCCTGAACTTCGAGGAACTCAGCGTCACTTTGCAGAACTCGCTGGAAGCGGGAGCGCTGCGCACCGAAGTCGAATCTCTCCGCGGGGAAGTGCGGCGCCGCGCTGGTTATCATGACGTGGTTGGCGTCTCGCGGAAAATTACCGAGCTGATGAAGTTTGTGTATAAGGTAGCTTCCAGCGAGGCCAGCACGATCCTGATCCAGGGTGAAAGCGGCACCGGCAAGGATCTCGTCGCAAAAGCCATCCACTACCGCAGCACTCGCGCTGAACGGCCGTTCGTGCCCATCAACTGCTCCGCCATTCCTGAAACGCTGATTGAAGCGGAACTTTTCGGGCATGAACGGGGCGCCTTCACCGATGCCAAAGCCATGAAGAAAGGCCTGTTTGAAGTGGCTGACGGAGGGACGCTCTTCCTCGATGAGATTGGCGAGCTGTCACCGTTGTTGCAGGCAAAGCTTCTGCGAGTTCTCGAGGATCAGGTCATTCGCAGAGTCGGTGGGGTCCGCGATATCCAGATTGAGGTTCGCGTCATTGCCGCTTCCAATCGCGACCTTGAACGAGAAGTCCGCGAAGGCCGCTTCCGCCAGGACCTCTACTACCGCCTGGCCGTCATCTCGATTTATCTCCCCGCCCTTCGCGAACGCAAAGAGGATATCCTGCCGCTCGTCGAATTTTTTCTGGCCCATTATAATAAGAAATTCCGCAAATCCGTTCAGGGCTTGACCGAAGAGACGAGACGCCTGCTGGTCAATTACGATTGGCCGGGCAATGTCCGCGAACTGAAAAATGCCCTCGAACGCGCCATGATTCTCGAAGAGGGCAACCAATTGAAACCCGACGACCTGCCTTTCTCGGTGGCCAGCGGCAGAAGCAGTGCCGTGGTTACCGACAGCCACCCTGGCCCGACAGCGGAACCACCGCTCACGAACGGCAAGCGCCGCCTGCCTCCGCTCTCGATTCCCGAGGGAGGCACTTCGCTCGAAGACGTGGAGCATGCCCTGGTCGAATTGGCACTGCAGCAATCCCACGGCAATCAAATCAAGGCCGCGAAGCTCCTCAACATCAGCCGCGACGCCCTCCGTTATAAGATGAAAAAGTTTGGGCTTTCTCACACCGAGGAAGAAGAACCCGCCGCATCGGCTAACTGCTGACTTGTAACATGTGACGAGGCTTACCGAGCCAGTGATATTTGACCCACGGCGTGGTACTTGGTGCGTGAGAAGGCGCGCCAGCGAGTGAAAAGCCGCACGGGTCATTTTGAAGCCCGAGGTGCTGTTTTGAGGTTACCACTAAGATTCGCGTTTCCAATAAGTTGAAGCTTGTGCAAAGTGCTGCGGAACGGAACTTCATGTGCATATACCCAATTCGCTCAGCAATTAGGCAATTGAGCGATTGTCAAAAAGCTGTGCAGTGGGCGTTCCTTTTTCGACGGTCGGGCTCGCGTGAAGGCTCGAAAGGATACGTCGGAAAAAGGGACGCCCACAAAAAAGTTTGGGGTCTGGGGGATCGGATCATTCCCGCGCTTTGCAGTTCGCAACTCGTTCTTTAAACACAGCTTTTGGTCATTCGACGCAGAATTCTGTGGCAGTTAGCTCACTTACGTCGTACTGCACTCTTCACCACCTTTCAACTCTCATGTTTCCAACAACTCCCGGCGTCGCAGTGTGGTACGAAAGTTGCACTCTCTGAACAGCGAGAGAGTAGGCATCTCTTCAAGGATGTGCTTGTCTGAGTTTGAGGAGGGAGTGATGCCACAGGTATTGGAGCCGAAACAAAAACCAAAGTCTGCGGATGCCAAGCGTGTATCGCTAACCAAGATCCTTGTCACGACGGACTTCTCTAAAGTTTCCGATCGCGCCTTGGACTACGCGATTGCGCTGGCTCGGCGCTACGACGCGCGTATCTACTTGACCCACATCATCACACCGGATCCATTTCAGTTCGCGGAGCCGCAGCTGGCCCAGGCCACTTATGAAAAGGTGCGGCAAGCTGCCGAAGAAGGAATCACGGATATTCTCATCTCTGGCAAGCTCCGCGGCGTTCCGCATGAAGTCCTCATGGAAGAGGGCAATGTCTGGCCGGCGCTCGAAAAGTTGATCACCGCCCACGAAATCGATCTTGTAGTCGCCGGTACCCATGGGCGCGGCAAGGTGCAAAAGATCCTCATCGGCTCCGTTGCCGAAGAGATTTTCCGCCGGGCCGATACCGCCGTGCTCACCGTGGGTCCCGCGGTGAAAGACGAAACCCAAAAAGAAATCGAACTGACCAACATTCTCTTTGCCAGCGATTTTGGTCCGGGTGCGGAGAAGGCCGCGGCTTACGCGTTTTCCCTTGCCCAGGAACATGGCGCGCGCCTGACTCTGCTCCATGTCATTGAGAGTGCCGCAGCGTACACAGAAGAAAGCGTGGCTCGCCAGCGTGAAATCAATGTGGTGCGCATGAAGCAGCTCATGCCGCGCGACAGCGAGAACTGGTGCAAGCCGGAATTCCGGGTCACTTTTGGCGCGGCTGTCGAAGAGATTTTGATTGCCGCAAACGAAGTGAAGGCGGACCTGATCGTCATGGGCGCTAAGCCCCGCAAGAGCCTGGCTGGCCATGTGCCCCTTACGATTGCTTACAACGTCGTGACCAAGGCTACCTGCCCGGTCCTGACCGTCCGCGGCTGAAGAGCGTTTTAGGCCCCCGGGGCTCCGATTCGACTCTAGGCCCGGATAGGTCTTGTAGTCAAACAGGTCTTGCCCTAAGGAAAGAGCCTGTCGAGTTTTGTCCAGGGAGCGGAATCCCTCCCCCGGGATCCGTATCCCAAATTATAAAGGCGGTGCCGCATCCTCCCCCCAGCCGAGCGGCACCGCCTTTATACATCTCCCACCGATTCGGGCCAATTCTTGCCCTGCCCGAGCCTCGCCAACTGTTTTCAATAAAGGATGCAGATCCCTGTTGCGAGGGAACGCGGTCGCTTCGCTCACGACCGAATCATGATCAGCATCATTTTGAAAGGCGTGGCGGCTCGCAGCGCATGAGGTTGGTTTGCCGGCAAGAGAACGGATTCGCCTTCCTTCGCCGCTAATTGTTTGCCGGAAACGGTGACCTCCGCCTTTCCTTCCAGGAGGTGCACCAGAGCATCATAGGGAGCGGTGTGTTCGCTCAGGCCCTGGCCTGCATCGAAAGCGAAAATTGTCACGGTACCGGTGGGCCGCTTGACTACCGTTCGGCTGACCACTGCTCCTTCCTGGTAATTTACGAGTGTTTCCAGGCGCACCACTTCCGCAATCGGCATAGCATTCTTACTCCCGGGCTCTTGTGTGCTCATAAGTGTTCACCTTCCCGGCATGGGGTGAGCAGCCTCGTCGGCATGAGGGATCAATTGTTGGTAGGCTTCATCCGAAACGGGCGATTGCCAGTGGCCGGTTGCCTTCGCAAAACCCGCGATTCCCAGGAATAGCAAAGCGATTCCCGCGGCCATGGCCCACGCAGGGAGAATGCTGGGTGTGGAATTAAGCATAGGGGACAGGCTCATCGCCAGTGCGTTCTGCGCGGGGCAGACGGCGACGCATTCCAGGCAACCCGTGCATTCGACCGAGCGGATGGTTACCATCTACGGGCAGCGCAGCGGGACAAGCCTTCGCGCACTTGGCGCAGTCGATGCACGGCTCGGGATTCCGTCGGATCCGCGTGGGACTCCACCAGGAGGTCAAACCCAACAAAGCCCCATAGGGGCAAAGAAAGCGACACCATGAATTTGGGATAAACACCGACGCCAGGACGAATAGCCCCAGAATGATTAACCCAGTCTGCCCGATATGACGAAAGAAATTGAGCATCTTTACGTCGGCGATCAACCCATAAGGACTCTCCATGAATTCTCGAATTCCCACTGCCGACATGGATGAGATCGCCCACACAAAAAAGCCCAGGAGGACATACTTCAAGCCGCGCAGAGGTAAGTCGAGCCACCGTGGCAGATGAAAACTGTGCCGAAAGAGTGCCTGTCCTGCACGCCACAGGTATTCGGAGATGGTTCCAATCGGACAGAGCCAGCTGCAGAAGGCCTTTCGAAATAAGAAGGACATGGCGAGAAACGTAAGGAGTAGAAACATCGCCGCGGCGTGTACCCGGGGAACTTGACCGCTTAAAAACCAGTATTTCAAATTCATGAGCCCAGCGATCGGCAACCAACCTTCCACCCCCGCCGGCCTTTTCAGCATCTCCGTGGAGGAGCCGGCCTCGAATAGGCGAACCCAGAAGTAAAAACTGCGTTGCCATTGGGGGCCTCAACCCAAGGGTAGCCTCATCAGTCACAAAAGGATGTGACCATAGTCACAAACTCCGATCCTTTAGCCGAGCGGCTGCGATCAAAAGGGGAGCGAACTGGCTAGCAGGGTTGGAGCACCACGTGCTGGGATTGAAAGCACGTAAGCTCTCATTTTACGTTGCGCCAGAAACGCCAAAATGGTTAGCTTGCGGGGCCTGTCCAGCTTTTTGGC
>Ga0307471_100000048_pt1 | contig 53955 bp, 47 predicted proteins | sample atmos_gasesAM3C__2_FD_204566 | JGI IMG/M metagenome (GOLD analysis project Ga0307471, IMG submission 204566) | Hardwood forest soil microbial communities from Morgan-Monroe State Forest, Indiana, United States - atmos_gasesAM3C_515 | ecosystem: Environmental > Terrestrial > Soil > Temperate... | reverse complement strand
GTGGTCGCGCTCTTTCCCTTTCAGGAGAAGGCAAGTTGTAGTAGCTGAAGCCTTGTGCCGTCATTCATAGGTGACAGGGATCGCATCGTTACCGCACAAGGAAACGAAAATCCCGTACCATGAAAGAAGCTAGTCCCTCCATCAGCAAGGACGGATCGGCAAACGACTAGCATTCAGAGGACGAATCACACATTCTCGCCCGTGGCTTGAGGAGTGTGGACCGCGTCGCGAGCGACAATCCTATGGCCCAGCCCCTCATTCCTGAGGCAAGCACATCGATCAGCCCCGAGCAGCTCATTGCCTTAGTACGCCGAATGGAGTCGGAGAGGCGGGTTATTGGCGAGATTGTTCATGCGCTGAATCAGACCGCGAACCTGGATGAATTGCTGGCAGAAATCCATCAAGCGTTGAAAAAGGTTCTTCCCGCGGAAAATTGCTTTGTCGCGTTGCACGATGCTGTGACCGACACCTTCTCCTTTCCCTTTTTTGTTGATGAAGTGGATGCTGCGCCTCCTCCGCCGCAAAGAGTCGGGCACAGTTGCACTGCATATGTTTTTCGCAGAGGCGTACCGATGCTCATTCCGCAAAGAGAATTTGACCGGCTTGCGGCGGAAGGGGAAGTGGAGCTGGTCGGAGCCCCAGCGCCTGGCTGGCTGGGGGTTCCACTCCAGACGCCGAACGAGACGATCGGTGTGCTCGTGGTGCAGCACTATGAGAACGAAAAAGCGTATGACCAGCGCGACCTGGAGTTCCTGAATTCGGTGGGCGGGCACATCGCCTTGGCCATTGAGCGGCGGCGCGCCGAAGATGCCCTGCGCAAGAATGAAGAGATGTTCCGGCTGCTCTTCAGCCACAACCCGCTTCCTACCTGGGTCATTGACCGGGAAACTCTGAGGTTTTTGGAGGTGAACGAAGCGGCCGTACGCGTCTATGGGTACTCGCAGGAAGAATTCAAAGACATGACCATTCTTGATTTTGGTCCGGACGACGAGAAAATCAAGATCATTGACTATCTTAACGACAAACGAGGCGACGGACTCTACCGCGGCCATTGGAAACACCGGAAGAAAGATGGAAAAACCATCGAGGTGGAGACGACCGTCCATGAATTGGAATATTCGGGAAAGAGAGTCCGCCTGATTGTTGCCCAAGACGTCAGCGAACGGCATATTCTCGAGCAACAACTCCGGCAATCGCAAAAAATGGAAGCGGTGGGCCGCCTGGCCGGCGGCGTTGCCCACGATTTCAACAATTTGCTAATGGTGATCAAGGGGCACACCGAACTCCTTCGCAACCTGCTACCAGCGGCGGAGGAATACTCCCGGAAGATTGAGCAGATTGAGCGAGCGGCGGATCGCGCTTCAGGACTGACGCGGCAGCTTCTGGCTTTCAGCCGACTGCAAATGCTGCAGCCCAAGGTGATGAACTTGAATGACGCGGTAGCAGACATGGGACGGCTGCTTCCGGGGTTGATTGGCGAGGACATCGAACTCATCATTCGTCCTTCGGAGAATCTGGGCGCCGTTCGCGCCGACCGCAGCCAGATGGAACAAATCATCATGAACCTGGTGGTGAACGCGCGCGACGCCATGCCGGATGGCGGCAAGTTGATCATCGAGACGTCCAATATTGAACTGGACCGTCTTTACAGCGAGAAGCATCCCATTGTTCGCGAGGGCCGCTACGTTCTTCTTTGCGTATCCGATACCGGCACCGGGATGAGCCTGGATACGCAGGCGCATATTTTTGAACCGTTTTTCACCACGAAGGCGCAAGGCAAAGGCACGGGCCTGGGCCTGGCCACCGTTTACGGGGTGGTCAAGCAGAGCGGTGGATTTATCTGGGTTTACAGCGAACAGGGAAGAGGCACGACGTTCAAGATTTATTTTCCGCGAGTCGATCAACCGGTGGACCTGTTCGAGGCTGTACCCGCTTCTTCGAAAGCTCCAAGTGGGACCGAGACCATCCTGCTTACGGAGGACGAACGCGATGTTCGCGAAGTAGCGCGCGAGTTTCTCGAATCCGGCGGTTATACAGTCATTGAAGCGCGCGACGGGATAGAAGCTCTTGGGCTGGTGGAGAAGCACGAGGGCGCCATCGATCTGTTAATTACGGATATGGTGATGCCGCGAATGACGGGCCAGGAGCTGGCCGCACGTTTGAAAGAACAGCGGCCGAGACTCCGGATGTTATACATGTCGGGGTACAGCGAAAGAGCAGCGGCGGATTCGCTGCGGGCGGAGCCCGGCGTGCGCCTGCTGGCAAAACCATTCAGCCGCAGCGCGCTTCTGCGCACGGTGCACGAACTTCTGAAGAAGAACTGAACGTGGTCTGAGTTGATAAGCAGATTCCTCCGCCTCAGGCTGCGGAAGACCGCAGCCTAAGGGTCGGAATGACAAGTTTGGCTTTGTTTGTGGTTCCGGAACCACTGTTCCTAGTGAATCCGAGGATGCCGCTTGTGCCAGTCAGTGTGTAGTTGAAAAGTTCGTGCGGCTTGGATGGCGGCGATGTCGTCTCCCGCTCCCGACATGAATTGCAATCCGATGGGAAGATTCTTTTCCGTGAAGCCGCAAGGGACCGAAAGCGCAGGCAAGCCGCAAAGATTGCCAATGGCGCCTTGGGGATCCGGGAACGCCAGTCCCGTTTCCAGGTTGAGCGTAAGCGGAGTCGCTGGAACCGGCTGTGAAGGAGCCACCACCACGTCAAAGCTTTCAAAGACAGCGTCCATTTTCTTCTGCAGGATTTCGCGAACTTTTAGCGCTTGCTGGTAGTCGGCAGCGGAATACTGCTCATTCAAATATCCAAGGATCTGCGCAAGCGGGTCCGTCAACTCGCTGAGTTTTCCCGAACGAATCAGCGAACGGAAGGATGCGGCTGCTTCCACTTGCACGATGAGAGAGGCGGCGTCCTCCCACGGACCGACGGGTAAGGCAACCTCTTTGATGTCACTGAAAATCTTCTTCAGAGAAGCTTTTGCCGCTGCGACTGGTTTGCCCGCTCCTCCCTCGAACGATTTCCAGGCATTCGAAAGCCACGCGACGCGCAGCTTGCGCGATTCGACAGAGGGCGAGTAGGTGAAAGCGGCTTTGTCGATGGCAATCGTGCCGCGATCCTTTTGGTCGTGGCCCGCCATTGCTGCAAAGATGCGCGCGCAATCTTCGGCGCTGCGAGCCATGGGGCCGATCTTGTCCATGGAAGGAGCAAGAGCCATAGCGCCATAGCGGCTGACACGGCCGTAAGTGGGACGCAGGCCGCTGATGCCGCAGAACGCCGAAGGACAAATGATGGAGCCCCAGGTTTCCGTGCCGATAGCAAAAGCGGCAAGACCTGCGGCAACAATCGCGCCGGAGCCTGAGGAAGAGCCGCAAGTCCAGCACGTGGGATCCCAGGGATTCTTGGCTTCTCCTTGCAAGGAGGCGGAAGCGAAGCGGTAGCCGGAACCGCCGGCCAGCTCGATCATCGAGGCTTTGCCGATCATCACCGCGCCGACGTTTTTCAGATGATCGATTACCGTTGCGTTGTAATCAAAAACCTGATTCGCGTAAGGCTTTGCTCCCCAGGTGGTGGGAATACCCTTTACGGCAAGAAGATCTTTTGCGGCGTAGGGAATGCCGTGAAGAGGGCCGCGGTAATGCCCGCGATGGATTTCCTTTTCGGCAACCTTGGCTTGTTCGAGGGCAATTTCCGGAGTCAGCGTCGTATAGGCATTGAAGCGCGGACCGAACTTCTGGCTGCGGTCGAGGTAAAGCTGCGTCAGTTCGACAGGGGAAAGCTTTTTTGATTCGATGCGTTTCGCGAGTTCGCTGACCGAGAGATAGAAGATTTCTTCGCCGGGCATCGGGGACGCTCCTCAGGATTTCTTCGGCGTGCCTGCGGCCTTTGCGGACGCGGGTGCGCTCGGCTTTTTCTCGCGTTCCATCAAGGGTTTCAGATAAAGGGCAGGCCCGTCGCTGTTATCTGTCGGAAAAGCGCGAAGACGGTCCAGTGCGGCCTGGCCCTCGGCGGCAATTCGGCGAAGGTCCGATTTTTGTGCGTCGTTGAGGTGCGAGCCGTGTTGTGCGAAGACTGCTTGGAGACGCGACTCCATTTCGGCCTGGCTTTCGGGCGAGAGCTTTGGCCCGCTAGTCGTGGGCGCTTGTAATGGCGGGACTACCGCAGCAGGGGATTCGCGCGTTAGGAGTTCGGCAGGAGAAAGAGAAGCAGCGGCTGAAACAAAAGCGGCACGGCGAGCAAATTCGCGTCGCGAAATTGCAGAGCCATTCTTAGCGCTCATGGAGGTGCCCCCAGATTAGAAGTGCATTCGAACGGCTGTAAGTGAGGCTACAGAATCCAGTTTCGAGCGTCAACCAGATCGCGCGGGCAGCTTTCGCAACCAACAACGAAGTTACCCATGCGATGTATCGCGAAAGGGCTTCGCGAGGATGGCGGCGCAACTGCCCTAGGGGAGAACAGCGAACTTACTCGTGACGCAGGGCGATCATCGGATCGACCCTCATCGCCCGGCGCGCGGGAAGGAAACACGCCACAGCGGACACCACAACGAGCAGCAGCACCACGCTGGCAAATGTCAGTCGATCTGTGGGCTGCACGTCGAAAAGCAGCGTGCCCAAGAAACGCGTGAGTGCAACGGAGGCAATTACGCCGGCGACTACGCCGCAAACCACGAGCAGCATTCCTTGGCGGAGCAACAATCCGAGGAGTTCGCCGCGGGGGGCACCGAGGGCGATTCGGATGCCGATTTCACGGGTGCGCTGCGCAACGCTATACGCCGTAACGCCATAGATTCCGACCATCGAGAGCGTCAGTGCAATCGTGGCGAAGGCGCCAATGAGAATCAAGGCGAATCTCCGCCCTTGCACGGAAAGACCCACGTAGCTTTCGAGCGGCATGACGCGCGAAATCGGCTGCGTTGCATCGAGGGAGTGAATAGCTCGTTGTGCGGCGGAGGAAATCGCTACAGGAGTGCTTGCGGCGCGAATGACAAAGACCATCAGGCCGTCGGGGAAAGGCCATTGCTGGTGCGGAATGTACACTTGCATGTCGGGACCAGCGTCGAGGCCAACGTGGTGCACGTCTCCGGTAACGCCGACGACTGTCCACCAGGGACTATCCACGCCGCCGAGCTTGACGTGCTTGCTGATGGGATCTTCACCGGGCCACATGCGGCGCGCGGTAGTTTCTCCGATCAGCAGGACTTGTGGCGCAGTCGCTGTGTCGGCGGGAGAGATGTCACGGCCGCGCAGCAAGGGAATTCGCATCGTTTCGAGGAATCCCGGAGTGATGCAGTAGCGTTCGGCGCTCGGGTCTTCTTCGGGATTGGCGTGTATCTTACCCTCGACGTGAAAGCCGTGCTTGTCCATATTTCCGGCCAGCGGAATCTGACTGGCGGCAGCGGCAGATTGCACGCCGGGAAGCGCGCGAAGACGTTCGACGGCATCGGCAAAATATTGACGCACGACCGCGTTGTCGTTGAATCGTTGGCCGATAACGGACGTTTGCATGGACAGTACGTTGGTGGGATCGAATCCGGGCGAAACTACCAGCAGCCGACTCAAGCTGCGCACCAGGAGACCTGCGCCGATCAGAAGCGTCAGGGAAAGCGCGACTTCGGAGACCACCAGCACCCCACGCAGGCGGTGGCTGGCGACAGTACCGCTGCCGCGCATGCCCTCCTTCAAAGAATCGTGCATGTTGTTTTTCGACAAGCGATACCCAGGGGCAAGGCCCGCGGCGATCCCAGTGAGCAACGCAACTCCAGCGGTGAATAACAAGACCCGCCAGTCGAGATGCACTTGGTCGAGACGCGGCAGGTCGCCCGCGCCGATACTGGCCAGAACGTTAGGCATCCAGTAGGCGGGAAAGAGTCCCGCTGCAGCGCCGAGGAGGCCGAGAACGCAGTTTTCCGCAAGCAGTTGGCGAATGATCCTGCCGCGCGTGGCTCCCAGCGCGGTGCGCACGGCAACCTCACGTTCGCGGTCGGTGGCGCGCGCAAGAACCAAGTTGGCAAGATTCGCACACGCCACCAGCAAGACGAAAGAGACGGCCCCAAGCAGGATGTAGAGCGGCGTGCTGGCCGGGCCGAGTAGTTGCTCGCGGATGGGAGTGAGAATGACACCGATATCGTCATATTCCTTCGGATAGGCTTTGCTCAGCGCGGCGGAAATTGTGTCCATCTCGGCGTTGGCCTGGGTAATGGCTACGCCGTCGCGCAGTCGAGCAATGGCCACCAGGTGATGGCAGGTGCGGCAGGCCCAGGGTTGAGAAATGTCGTAGCCCAGTACGCGCCAAATTTCGACCGAACCGCCACGGGGATCCTGGTTCATCAGAGATTGATAGCTCGCGGGCAAAACGCCGGCCACTATGTATTGCGTCGCGTTCATGTTAATGGGCTTACCGACGATGTCGGGGTCGGAGTTAAACTTGCGCTGCCACAAGGAGTGGCTGAGCATCACGACCTTGTTAGTGTTGGGAGCATCTTCTTCGGGCAGGAAATCTCGCCCGATTTCGGGATGGACGCCAAGAGTGCGGAAATAATTGCTGGTGACGCGGAGTCCGCTAAGCTGCTCGGGTTCGCCGACTTGCAGCACGGGCTGCCAGGAACTGTAGATGGCGAGTTGTTCGAAGCTTTTGTTCTGAGCTTTCCAGTCGAGGTACGTGGCATAGCCGACGTTTTCTGGGGAGCCGTCGCGGTTTTTCTCCCACACCATCGTAAGGCGGTTTGGGTTGCGGTATGGGAGCGGCCGCAGCAAGACTCCGTTGACTAAGCTGAAGATGGCGGTATTCGCGCCGATGCCGAGGGCAAGCGTTAGGACAGCAACGGCAGTGAAGCCGGGATTCTTGCGGAGCATGCGGGCGGCGAAGCGCAGATCTTGCCAGGAATTTTCCAGGAAGGATTCCCAGCCGGCGGAGCGAACTTCTTCCCTCGCGATTTCGAGGCTGCCGTGCTGCAAACGCACGGCACGAAGAGCTTCTTTCCGACTCATGCCTCGAAGAATCTTTTCGCCGGCGGCCATCCCCAGAAAGCCGCTGAGTTCTTCGTTCAGTTCACGATCGACCTGGTTCTTGCGAAACAGCGACCGGAGCCCGCTCTCAATATTTCGAAACAATTTTAATGTGCTTTCCAGCATCGCCATGGCTCTTTAGGATGCCTCCAAAATTCTGGCGATAGCCGCCGCCTGTCTCCCCCATTCTTGCTTTTCAGCGTTGAGTCTCTTTCGTCCCGGCTCCTTTAATGCGTAGTACTTTGCGCGCCTGCTGTTCTCGGTGGCTTTCCATTCGCTTTTAATCAGCCCAGCGCGCTGGAGTCGCTGGAGGGCGACAAACAAGGAACCGGCATTGACGCGGAAAACGCCGTGGCTCATTTGCTCAAGCCGGACGGCGATGCCATATCCGTGCATGGCTTCGAGCGCCAGCGTTTTGAGAATGAGCATGTCCAGCGTGCCCTGGACCAGATCGCTCGATCTGTCTGGCATAAGACGGTTCCTCCTGAGGGTCAGGAGGAGGATACGCCTCTCCTCTTGAGTGTCAAGAGGAAAGTATGTTTTACGACGGCCTCAAGCGGGCCTTGAAAAGGGGTTATTCGATTTCGGCGAGAGTGCGGATCTGGGTTTCGAGGGCCTGGTTATATTGGCGCTCGATTTGAAGCTCGGTTTGTAGTTTTTTGACGAGTAACTCCAGCCGCGCAATTTCCACGCGAAGCCTTTGTAAGTTGGGCGCCGAAGGACCTGGCCGCTCGGGAGCCGCGGGTGGCTGAGAATCCACTGGTCCTTGCGCGGCCTGACGGGCCGAAAATGCTTCGGCAAGAGCGCGGGGCCAAGCCGGTTCCTGCGGCGCTGGCGACGGTGCGGCGCTGCGCGGAGCGGCTGGGGCAGGCGCAAAAAGATTGCTCAAAGCGTTTGTTGCGGCCCCGCGATCTGCCGAGGGCACAGGTGCGGCACTCTTTGGCTCAAGAAGCGCTTTTACTCGGTTAATCAATTCCTGGGGCTGAAAGGGTTTGCGAATCAACTCGTCCGCTTTGACCGAGACGGCTTTGTCGGCGACGCTCTTGTTCACGACGCCCGACATCAGCAAGACCGGAGTACCGCTGAGGTCCGGGTTCTCTTTGATCTGGCTGCATACAGAATAGCCGTCCTGATCCGGCATGATAACGTCGGTGATCACGACGTCGGGGCGGGTTTGTTCGAATTGCGCCAGTGCGGAGGCAGCGTCAGCGCAAGTAATCACATGAATGTTTTCGCGGCGGAAAGCAATCTTGATGACTTCGCGCATGGTGGCGCTGTCGTCAATGAAATAAACGGTTGGCACACGCTTCTCCGCTGGTTCATCTAGTGGAGGGAGCATCATGGCTTCGCTCATAGGGCTTCCTTGTCTGCCATGTCGCGGGAACTTTCATCGACTTCGCGCATGGCATCTAGCATCAAATCGGTGGCCGAGCGCAGCACGGTACGCTGCGTCGAGGTCGTGCCGTACACAAATTTGTAAACGCCTTTGTTGCCGTTGGCGCAGTTCTTGAGGATATAAATCACGGCTTCGTCGCCAAACAGTGAACCGCATTCGGCGTGCGAGATTTCTCCACCTTCATAGAAGAGCACCGCGTCGGTTTCTCCCGCGTTGATGTGCAAGGCGCCGGTCTGGTGCGCATGGCCGAGCATTTGCATGACGCCGGTGAGGTCGTGATGCGTCAGGTTGCCGCTGAGGCTCGTGTCCGATTGGGTGAGCATCTGGGTGGGCTGGAAGCCCTCTATCTTGCTGACGATGATTTGCTTCACGTGAGAGGCGATGACGCCGGGCTGCCGGCTCCTGTCGATGTAATCGTCGCATCCGGCTTGGAACGCTTCCATGAGCGCGCGCTGGCTTCCGTCGCCCAGCGCCACGATGGGGAGGTTGGAATTCTTGGCGTCTGCGCGAATGATGCGGGCGATTTCGAGAGCGCCCATCTCCCTCATATTCGTGGCGCAGAGAATGGCACCCGGAGCGTCGTATTCGAGCGCTGTCAGCGCATAAGCCGCTTGTGTGCTGGTAGTCACTTCAAAACCTTCGCGTTTCAACGCGTCGCCAAGCCGTTTGGCAAAATACACGTTGCTGTCAATCAACAAGACCTTGATGGGGCGCGCGGCGGGGATCACGGCCTGGCCTCCGATTCGCCCGGGCGCACGGGACGCGCTCCAAGCTGTTCTGGGACGCCAGGACGCGACAAAAACTCATTAGGGCCGGGAGTCAGCGCGTCCAAATTCAACACTTCGATGACGTCGCCGCCGTGCGAAAGCCAGCCCGCCACGTGCGGTTCGTCAGACGCGCTTGCGGGCGTCAGCTCCGCATTGATCAACTCGCATTCTCCGGTGACGGGAAGGGCTACCCACTCGGTCCTTTGCCCATAATGGCGGAGAGCAATGAGGTAAAACCGGCGCGACGTAAGATATTTTCCAATCAGCTTTTCAGCAATGTCGCAAACCGGAACAATTCTTCCGCGGCGCAAGATAACGCCCTCAATCTTCGCGGTTTTGTGAGGAAAGCGAAAGACGCGGCTCGGTGCTACCAACTCGGCGGTCCCGTCCGCTCCAACGGCAAAACGGCGTTCCCCTAGCCGCAGGAGGACGAAGGATTTCAGTTCGAGATCGGTGGAGATGGTCATGGCCTTAAATTCGTCGTCTTAACCTATGCGCTAATTCAATTCCTCGCCAAAGTCGGTGTCAGCCTCAACTTCGGTGTCTTCGCCCGGAACCTCAGGCGGAGGCAGCGCTGCGTCCAGCATCATCAATTCATCGTCCGACAGAAAACCTTCAGGGCGCACGACGGGAACCACGGTTTGGTCGAGCGCTGTCAGGCCGCGGTACCATTGCTGCTCTTCATGACAGAACGAAAGAGGCAGAGCCTGCAAACGCGTTATGGCGGTCATTTTCTCGATGCTGTCGACCAGCAAGGCCGTCCGCGTGTTGCGAAGTACGAACGCAAGAATTCCATCGGGCGCGGAAATGCCAAAATGCGCAGCGCCGCTGACGAGAAAAAGAGTATTGGGGCCACGCCTCACGAACTGGCGAACCTTGTCGATGCCGGGCGCACTGATTTCATGAGCACCGCCGGAGAGGCTGTCCGCGCCGCGCACTTCCTGAACGGAGGAAGAAGACAGCGCAAAGAGCTGCTCGCCGATGCGAAACAGAATGATCTGCTCCGAGCGCAGAGGGCCGGCCTTGGCTGGCGCTGGCATGGGCATCAGCGGACTCCCGCCGGGGTCGGCTTGCAGATTCCCACGACGCGCTTTTCAATGGCCTGATAAATGTCGTCGATGCCTAGCACTTGGTCCACGACTCCGGCTTTGATGGCTTCCGAAGGCATACCAAAAATCACGCAGGTCGCTTCGTCCTGCGCGAGAACGAGCCCGCCCGCATTCTTGATCGCTCTCGCGCCGCTGGTTCCATCGTTACCCATGCCGGTAAGGACCGCGGCGATACTCAAAGGACCGGCGTAAGTGGCGACGGACTCTATCGTGACGTCCATGTTCGGGAGGTATCCGTTGATGCGACCTGATGCACCGTCGAGCTGAATTCTTCCCGTGGGCGTGACACGCAGATGCTGCCCTCCGGGGCAAATATACAGCGTGCCCGGAACGAGCGATTCGTTGGGCTCCGCTTCCTTCACGCGGATTTCCGTGAATTCGGCAAGCTGCGCGGCATATTGCGAAGTGAATGTCGCGGGCATGTGCTGCACAAGAATCACGGCAGCAGGGAAGTCGCGCGTGAAGCCTGGAGCAATGCGCATGACCGTTGCCGGCCCGCCAGTTGACGCGACCAAAACAACGACCGGAAAACGTTGATCGCTAGCGGCGCCTGTCGCTGGGCGTGCGCTGGTCTTGGGAGCGGAGGCCGGCTTCGCATTGCTTCCCGCGCTCTGAATGCTGGAAGCCAGGCGTGTAGCTGTGCGCACGACGCGAACTTTGGCGGCCATACGCACTTTGCGCAAAAGCTCTTCCTTCACGCTTTGCATATCTAGATCGATACCGCTCGAGGGCTTGGCGACAAATTCAATGGCGCCGAGTTCAAGGGCGCGGAGAGTGCTGGCCGCGCCCTCCTTCGATTCGGAGCTGACGATGACAATGGGCTTCGGGTTCGTGGTCATGATTTCCGCCGTCGCCTGGAGGCCGTCCACGTGCGGCATGTTGATGTCCATGGAGATGACGTCAGGCTTCAGTGATTCGGCCATGGAGACCGCTTCGCGGCCGTCTTTGGCGCTGCCAACTACCTGCAACTGCTCGTCACTGCTATAAATGTTCTCCAACACCTTCCGCATGAAGGTGGAGTCGTCCACAACCAGGACGCGGATTTTCTTGGAAGGGGTAGCCATCTTCTCTCTACGCCACAGGCGCGACCGGGCGTGGCACCTCCGTTCCCATGAGTTGTTCTACTGCCGCGATCAACTGATCCTCCTGGACCGGTTTGGTCAAGAAGGCCGCAGCGCCTTCCTTCATCGCGCGATCGCGATGCTTTGCGCCCGCGCGAGAGGTCACGACCATCACCGGGATGCGCCGTGTGGACGGGCTCTGGCGCAACTGCACCATCAGCTCGTAGCCGGTCATGCGCGGCATTTCGAGGTCGGTGATGACCAGGTGACAGCCGTGCTGCGATACGAGTTCCGCCGCTTCGAGGCCATCCGCGGCGAGCTTCACGCGGTAGCCGTTCTTCTCCAGCATGCGGCCCACGAACTTTCGAACGCTGATCGAGTCGTCGGCGACGACAATAACTCGCTCTTGCTCGACGCGGTCGATGGCTTCGGAAGGAATCGTGCCGCGAGCCACTGCGGCGGAGCCCGGCGCAAAAATGCGCGCCGCACTGGCGTTTGCTTGAAGCGGCCGATGCTCGCTCGGTTCCGCGGCGACCATGCGGTTCAGGTCAATTAGCAGAATCAAGCTGCCATCCGGGGCAATTGTGGTTCCGGGAAAAAGCTTTACGCGGCGGAGATATTCGCCGAGGTTCTTGATAACGATTTCGTCTTTGCCAAGAACTTCCTCAACCACCAAACCAATTTGATGGTTTCCGGCGTTGGCCACGACCATACGGAAGAATCCATTCACCGGCTCGAGCGGCGGCAAGCCAAGGTAGGTGTCTAAGCGAATGACTTCCGTGACGACGTCGCGAACCTTGGTCAGTAATTTTCCGCCAACGTCCTCGATTTCATCGGCACGCAGGCGACGGATTTCTTCGACCACGGCCAGCGGCAGCGCGAAGTTGGTTGAGCCGCAACGGACAAAAAGTGCGGGCGAGATGATCAGCGTCAGGGGAACCTTGAGGGTGAACTTTGTCCCTTGACCGGTGATGCTCTGGATTTCGATTTCACCGTTCAAGGCATTCAAATTCGCGCGCACCACGTCAAGGCCCACGCCGCGGCCTGCGAGTTCGGTCTTTACCGGAGCAGTCGAGAATCCGGGATGGAAGAGCATTTCGCGCATGTCGCGTTCGGTGAGCCGGTCGGACGTTTCCACGGAAACCAAACCGCGCTCGATGGCGCTCTGTTTCACGCGCTGGTAGTCAATGCCGCGGCCATCGTCCTCGACTTCAATGTAGATGTGGTTGCCGCGATGATAGGCGCGCAGCGTGATTTTTCCGATGGCAGATTTGCCTGCTGCTCCGCGGTCGCTGCTGAGCTCGATTCCATGGGCGACGGAGTTGCGCACGAGATGGACAAGCGGGTCGGAAATCTGCTGAATGATGTTGTTATCGAGCTCCGTTTCGCTTCCTGTGAGTTCGAGTTCCACTTCCTTATTCGTGGACTTTGCCGCATCGCGTACGGCGCGCGACAGGCGCGAATACAGAGTTCCGATGGGTACCATGCGCGCCGCGGTAATTTCATCCTGAAGGTGATGAGCGAGTTTGGTGAATTCGTCAATGTCGCCTTCGACGCGCCCGATAAACCCTTCGAGCTGGGAAAGCACTTCGTTCACGTCCGCTGAAATTTCCGCCATAGAGCGCGAAAGAATGTTCACGTCGTCATAGCGGTCCATTTCGAGTTCGCTAAACTCAGACCAGAAGGAAGTCTCGCCCGCCGCGGCGCTGGAAAGCAGTTTCGGCGCGGGTTCCCTGTTCCACGGCGCAGCATTTCGGTTAGTGCTGATGCGATTGAATTCGTATTTTTCCTGAAACTCTCCTACTTTCCCCTGCAACCGTTCTTTCGAAAAACTCAGCATTTCGACGAGCTTTTCCAATTCGCCGACGCGGCCCACCATCCGGGTGCGGTTGATCACCAGCTCCCCGACTGTGTTCATCATACGATCGAGACGGGCGAGCGCGATGCGAACGGATTTCGCTGAGGAAGCAGAGGTGGGAGCCTGTTTTGCGGACTTTTTGACTTGCGCAACGGTTTGCGCCGCGGCCGCTTTGTCCGCAGGTTGGTCGTGGCTTTCCGGCGCCTCGGCAGCCGCTGGCTGTGCTTCGGACTCTTCGGCCTCGAGCGGGGCAAATTCCGCAATGCGGCCCAGCAGGGAATCGACTCCCTTGCGCATTTCGGCTTCGTCGGGCCACTGGTGGTGAAGTGTTTTCTTCAACACGTCCACAGACTCGAGGCACAAATCCACAAGGGCGGGGGATGGCTCGATTTCGCCGTCGCGCAGACGGCCAATCAAATCTTCGACGCGGTGCGCGATGCCCCCGAGCCGCTTCAGTCCGACCTGCGACGCAGAACCTTTTATGGTGTGAATCGCGCGGAAGAGTTTGTTGATTTCTTCCGGATTGTTGTTTCCTTCCAGAGAAATCAAGCAATCGCTGACAACTTGCAGATGCTCTTCCGCTTCCGGCTGAAAGAACTCCAAAATCTCGTCAGGCACTTCATCGTCGGCTGGAAGCGCGTCGAAGTAAGAGCCCGTGGGCCCTGCAGGCACGGGCTCTTCGGACTCTTCTTCGATAATCTGTGAAGGAGCCGGCGCTTGTACAAGATTGAGAGGCGGCGGCTCAGTGGGGAACGCGAAGCGGTAGCGATCTTTGAATGCAGCAATGTCTTCGAGGCTTTCGTTTCCCGTGTCACTGATTTCCAAAAGGTCGGTTTCGAGCAGGGAAATGCCGTCGGAAAGAAATTCCGTGAGCGGCCCGTGGAGGTCCTCGCCCAAAGGCGCATTCAAGGCGTATTGAAACACGTGCGCAAGCTTTCCTGCGATCTCGGAGAATCGAGGAAAACCGTAGCTGGCGGAGGTTCCGCTCAGCGTGTGTGCTGCAATGTAGAGGCGTTCGAGATCTTCGTGCTGCGGCGCGACATCCTGTAACACACCGACGTATTCCCGCAAATACTGCAGGTGCTCGGCGGCTTCCTGGAGGAAGACTTCAACGGCTTCGCGCTCGGGGATGCTCACGCGCGTCCCTCCGTAACCAGCTCCGGCTTCAGCAATTCCTCCGCGGTCGGCTTGCGGTACAAAATGCAGTCGTTCAACACGATGGCCTGAAACTTCACCGGCATTTTCGAAATCGATTCCGAGTGTCCAAGAAAAAGGTATCCACCGGGCTCCAGGGTTTCGTAGAAGCGTTGCACGAGTGCGCGGCGCCGTTCTTCCGAGAAGTAAATGAGCACGTTCATGCAGAAAATGGCATCCATGCGCCCGAGGTAGACGGGGGAGGCGAGATTCATCTGCGCGAAGGAAACCATCTTGCGGAGTCTGGGCTTGACCTGCTGTCCGCCTTCCACGGCCGAGAAATGATTCGTGAGTTGTTTTTCGCCCACACTAGCGATACTCCGCCCCGCGTAGACGCCGCGCTCCGCATGCTTTAGCGCTTGCCGGCCGACGTCCGTAGCCAGGATTTCAACGTTCCAGGAGTCAGCAAACGAAAGCGAATCCGCAATGGTAATGGCGATGGAATACGGCTCCTCGCCCGTAGAACAGCCCGCGCTCCAGATGCGCAGCGTTCTTGGGTTCTTCCAGAACTTCTTTACATGCAGCTCCGGCAGAACGCGCTTTTCAAAAGCTTCGTACACACCTGGATAGCGGAAGAAGCTGGTCTCCTGCGTCAGCAATCTTTCGAGAAGAGCTTCGTATTCCACGTTGGACTTGCGCATGCTGCGTAGTAAATCCGTGCCACTCTTAAGTCCCTTCGCGCGCAAGTGTTCGCGCACACGCGTGGAGAAGAACCGCTCGCGCGATTCATCGAAGCAAATCCCCGTCCGCTCTTCGATTAGCATGCGGATCTCACTCAATTCATGCTCGCTCAGCCCGTGGCCTGGTCCCTGGCGGTCGCTCATCGTTCTCCCGTTTTCTCTTGGGCTACACTCTCGCTTGCTCTACAAAGCCAGCTGGAGAGTAGACGACTAACGAACCGCTCCCGCTGGGACGGGCCGATCGGAAACTTCCAGGGGCGCCGACGCACCAACTTTGGTTCCCGCACGGAACTGCGCTAGCGCTTCGTTCAATTGATCCGATAATTTGACGAGCTGGCTTACGGTAGCCACCGTGCCGCGGGTTCCTTGCGACGTCTGCCGCGTAATGTTCGAGATGATCTGCATCGCGTGCGCCACGCCTTCCGTTCCGCGCACCTGCTGTTTGGAGGCCAGAGAAATTTCCTGGACGAGCTCCGCCGACTGGCGGACGACATTGGAAATGGCGTCGAGGGCGCGTCCGGCCTGATCGGCCAGGGAAGCCCCGCCTTCCACTTCCTTGGTGCCTTCTTCCATGACCACCACGGCCTCATTCGTTTCCGCTTGAATCGCTTTGATGAGGGATGCGATGTCTTTTGTGGCGCTGCGGCTGTGTTCTGCCAGCTTGCGGACTTCGTCGGCAACCACGGCGAATCCGCGGCCAGCATCACCCGCGCGCGCTGCTTCGATGGCAGCGTTCAACGCGAGCAAGTTTGTCTGCTCGGTGATGTCATTAATCACGTTGATGATTTCCGAAATTTCCAGCGAGCGATCGCCGAGCGACTTGATCTTCTTTGCCGTGGCCTGCACCGAAGCGCGAATGCGCTGCATGCCTTCCAGCGTGTCGCGTACGGCACGATTGCCTTGTTCGGCGGCGTCAAGAGCGCGGCGCGCTGCTTCGGCGCTGGCTTCCGCGTTGTTGGACACCTGCTTCATCGAGACGGTCAGCTCTTCGACGGCGCTTGAAGTGTTGGTGATTTCCTGGTCCTGTTGGGTCGCGCCGGCCTGCATTTCGTCAGCGGCAACAAGAATGTTGTTCGAGCAGGCGGTTACTTCCATGGCCGCCTTGCGCACGCGCTCGAGAACTTTGGTGAAGTTGTCGAGCATGTAGTTGATGGAGTCGGTGACGTTGCCGAGCTGGTCGTTGGTGACTTTGCCGCGGAGCGTCAAATCGCCGCGCGCAACCTGGTTGATGACCGTCAGCAAGTCCGTGATGTTTTTCTGCAGCGAGTCGGTGGCGTCCTGGTTGCTCGTTGCTTTAGAAACCTTGGCCACTGCGCGGTTTAGATTGTCCGCGATGTAGCCCAGCTCGTTCGTGGCATTGACCTCAGCGCGTGCCCGAGGATCGCCTGCGGCCAGCCGCTCAGAGAACTCCGCGAGAGCCTGCACCGGCCCTAGCAGCGCCCCAAACCGCCACGCCAGGATCACGGACATGACGAGCGCGACCATCAGCGCCCCGACCACGCCGGGAGAGCTGAAGTCGAACCCGCCCGCTTCGCCCGCTTTCTTTCCGGCGCTGAACGCCATGCCTAGAACGACGAAAAACGCTACGCCGTTCAGGAAGACCAGCGTCCAGATTGTTGAACTCAGTCGCGATTTCATGCCACCCTCCAAATCCTTTCACCGGAGTCGCGCCATCGGTCGACGCCGTCTCCAAAAACGTCAAATGCTGGGCCCCGGAAACACCTCAAGCAGCCGGCGTAGGTCGATGACCAGAGCGAGCCGGTCGTCGTGCCGCAGCATTCCTACGCAATGCGGCACGTTTTCGGGCGCCTGCTCGAGAAAATCTTCGTTCTTCACGGAATAAGTCCCAATCACTTCGTCCGACGTGATCCCAATACGCACGTCTTCTTGATGGTTCTCGCTGCGCAAAGAAGCGACCACCACGTGCTTCGGAAGCAGGCCGGGCCGGCGGCCTTCCGTAATGGCGATGTCGATCAATGGCACAATCACTCCGCGCAAATTGAAAATTCCGAGCAGGTACGCCGGACTCATCGGTAGTTTCGTCACCAGCGGCCATTCCAGCACTTCTTCGACGTCCAGCACTGGAAGGCAAAACCGTTCTCGCCCGCTGCGGAACACGCAATACTGCGACTCCGGAGGCCGGTCCTCGATGGGGCCAAGCGCTTCCAGCAGGTCGCCGGTTTCGGCGTCCGCCGGAAGAGGCTCAAGATGAAAGTCGTCGCTCATTGCCTACTCAGTCTCCGAGAGCCATTAAACGAACCGCCGAACCGCGCGAAGCAGCTCGTCGCGCGTAAACGGCTTGGTTACGTAGCCGTCCGCGCCTTGCTGCTCGCCCCAGAACCTGTCGCTCGCCGAAGATTTGGAAGTCACCATAATCACCGGAATGGAATTGAACTCCGCATTGCCTTTCAGGTCCCGGCAGACTTGGTATCCATTGCGGTCGGGCATCACAATGTCGAGCAGGATGATGCTGGGCCGCTCGTGGGTGATGGTCTCCTCCACCAGCTTGGGGTCGTTCAGCCCCACCGGCCAATATCCCTCTTTTTCCAAAAGGCTTTGCATCAGCTTGATTTCGGCCGGCGAGTCGTCAACGATTAGGACCTTTTTTTGCACAGCCGTAGTCTCCCCATACTTCTCCACAGAGAGGAGGTGCACGTCAGCAGCCAGCTTCCGGGTTGTCTGAGGGATTGTGTCGTGTGATGCTATGTCTTTGTTTATCAACGAGTTGAAGGCGCAAAGAGAGATGCTATCGGCGCTGGGAAATCGGCGAGTCCGTCTCCTCCGTCTCAGCTTGAGAAGCATTCTCAGCCTCTTGCATCTCCGAAGCCAGCGATGAGAAACGCTGCATTACCTCGTTGATCCGCAGAGCCATACTGTGAATGGTTTTTATTTGTGCCAGCGACTGTGACGAGAGTTGCCCCGGCTCCAGCAAAAGCAGTTCCGCGTTTCCCAGCATGGAGGTCAGCGCATTATTGACGCTGTGCTTCATTTCCAGCATGTAGCGGCCTAACGTGGCGTGATTTTCGTTCTTTGCAGCCGCCCGCTCCGCTTGCCGGGCCAGCCGCGCGACTTCTACGCGGCGGAGCGATTCGCCCGCCACTAGCAAAAGCGTTTGAGCCCAATCTTCGCGCAGTGGCACGTGGACCAGCCTCGGATATTTGGCGCGGAGCTGCCCAAATTCCTTGGAATCCGCGGGAGCGCACAAGATCACTGCTGTCGCGGGATCGAGTGATCGAAGCATGTTGGACAGTTTTCCGTCACGGACCGGTCCTATCACCACCAGGTCACGGGAGGGCGCTTGCTGCTCCTGCCACAGGTCGCTGGTGAGAACGGTGACCAAAGGAGCCTGCCGTTCCGCTTGCCAGCAAGCCGTCAGCAACCGGGCAAATTCGGTTTCGTCGGTGAGTATGACCACGTTGGCGTGTCGCAAAGAGAGCCCACTCCAGGAATATTTTTCCGTTAACGCAAAACCAGACTGCTACAGCCAGTTACAATTTGTCGGCTTCATCCAGCGTAGAGAGCAACCGCTTTGTGCTGATGCCGAGATTTACCGCTGCTTCCGTGTCTTTTGCTTGTTTTGCTACGTCCACGCGCTCTTGCAACCGGGTTACTTCCACGCGCGCCATGTTCATGGCCCGGTCGAGGGACGTGGCGTTTCCCGTTTCTTTGGCGGATTCCATGGCCGCTGCTACAAGCACTCGAGCCACGACGGCGCGCCGCACATCCTCAGCCGATGGACCGTCTTCACTTACGAATGCTGTGACTTCCCACGAGGACATCAGAATGCGGGCGCCACCGACTTTTACTGTGGTCATGGACCGACCGCGGGAAGGAGGCGTCGCGATCAACTGCTCCCAGATCTGCTCCATGCAGGTTTCAAAGTCCAGGGCCCCGCCAGGTTCAACCTCGGCAACTCCCATACTCTTCGCTGCATCTTTCGTTTTCGCCTTGGGGCTCGAATCTTTTGCAGAGGGAACAGGTTTCTTTACGGGCGTACTCGGTTTCAAAACGTCCACTGGCGCTTTTTTAGAGCCGTTCTGCGCCGCGGAGCTTGCCGCTTTTGCAAGGGCTTGCTCCACGTCGCTTCGCAAGCCCAGCAGGTTTTCGAAGACTTGGCTAACGGTCTTTTCCGTATATTCTTGCTGGAAAGGCTGTTTCCACTCGTCGGCAATCTTTCGAATCTTGCTCAGCGGCTCACCGCCCACCAATCCTGCATGGTGGCAGTCGATGGTTCGCGCACCGGACGCCTGCAATTGGTCCACGGCCGCACGGATGGCGATCAAATCCGCATGCATCAATTCAATCAAAGTCCGGCGAAGCAGGAAATTGAAGCGGATAAAGGCTAGCAGGGCCGCGGGATCATAAAACATCCCGCCCGCCGATTCTTTTACTTTTCGGCCTTCCACAATGAAGCTGGTTTTCAGGATTTCTCTTAGGCTACGAAAACCGCGCAAGGCGGTAATCATCTTTTCCAGCGGCGCGCACCAATCCAGCGGCGCGGGATCCACGTCTCCAAGCACCGGTCCCATCACTTGTGCTACGTCGGCAAGCTCAATCTGTTTGTGATAAATCTTCGCCGGAGCGCACAACGCGAAGTACTGCACCAGAAGAAAGTCAATCTTGTCCCGGTCCGGACTGCTCTTTTTGGGTTTTCGCAGATGGCGCCGAATGAGCGCGCGTAAGCCCGCTTCACTGGCGTTCAACGTAGTCATCTGCAAAAGATGACGAAGCTGGTGGGCCATCACTTCCTGATCCATGGCGTCCAGCCATTCATGGACCTGGGTGAAAAGCTCGGTGTCAGGTTTCTCAGGAAGGTTTCGCTTGCCTATCGGAAAGGGAATGTCGATTTCCGATTGCTTGGCAAGCGCCACGTAAATCGGAAACACCTCGCGCGCCTCTTTCCATTGCGCAAGACGAGGGTTTTCCGCGCGCGTAGGCGCCGGAATATTCAGGGTTGTAGTCGTCTTGTTCACGGTCGTTTCATCACCCAGTCGCAGGGCCCTTGCAAAAACCGCACGGCCACTGCTTTGCGTCCTTCGTGATACTGCACGGCGTCGACGGTGGCCTCCGACTGAAAACCTTGCGGCCTGGCTTCGAGCCGTACCCGGTCGCCAAATTCCAGCGGCAGTGTCGAGAGAAAGATGGCGTGGTGCCCGCTGCTGAACTCGACGATAGTCGCTTCCCGTAAATTCGTGTTCCCGCCCCGGGGTGATGTTACTTGCACCGGGATGCGCACGGCGCTGGCCTGCGGGAAGAATCGCGCCAGCTGCTCCGCGCAGCTTCTTTCATTGGCTACCAGTGCCGAACCGCCGCTTCTTCCCACTTCGCCTCGCCGCTTTTGCATTTGAATCGCCCGGTTGCAACGAGTCCAGAGACACTCCTCGCTCCAGCAGGCGGAGACTTCCGCTGACAAACGTGCACGCCGCCCGCCAAAGAATTCCAAAGATAATCGTTGGTGAAGGTGAAGAAACAGAAGGACTTAGGATTTCTCAACAGGGGTGGGACGACTCAAATGTCTCACCCTGAAACGATGCTGTCTCAGCAGTTAACTAGGAGCCGCTCCCAAACCTGCTCGTGAGACGGTTGAATATTACGACGGCTGCGAAGGTTCGGCGTCCCCTCCGTCGTCGCTCCCTTTCAGGGGGATGTTGTAGCGCTTCAGTTTTCGATAAAGAGTGGCGCGGCTGATGCCAAGCATCTTGCCGGCCAGCGCCTTATCTCCGTGGGCCTGCTCAAACACGCGAAGAATGGTCACACGTTCCATCTCGGCAAGGGCTGTCGTAGACAAGGAACTCGTCTCCGCTGCACGAGCGGAACCTGCTTCAGCCTGCTCACTACGGATTGCGGGAGGCAGATCCGCAACGTCAATCGTCATTCCGTCGCCCAAGGTCACAGCGCGCGCTATACAATTCTCCAGTTCGCGCACATTCCCCGGCCAATCGTATTGCAGAAGGCTCTTCATGGCCGCAGGGGTTACGTGGATCTGTGAGCCTTTTGCGTAGCGGTCCAGGAAATGATGCACCAGCACAGGGGTGTCAGAGCGGCGGTCCCGCAGAGGGGGTATGTGGACGGTCACCACATTCAACCGGAAATACAAATCCTTTCGAAACGTTCCGGCGCGATACGCTGACTCTAGGTCGCGATTCGTTGCCGCAATGACCCGCACATCCACGGTCTCCCGCTCATTGCTACCCACAGGACGCACTTCCTTTTCTTGCAGCACGCGCAGCAGCTTGGCCTGCATTTCCAAGGGAAGCTCGCCGATTTCGTCGAGGAAGATCGTACCCCCGTTCGCCGCCTGGAAGAGGCCCGCTTTCGACTTGGTTGCTCCGGTAAATGCGCCTTTTTCGTAACCGAAAAGCTCGCTCTCCATCAGCGTAGGAACCAGCGAGCCGCAATCTACCGCCACAAACGGCGTCTGGGCCATTGAGCCGCGGAAATGGAGCGCGCGTGCCACGAGCTCCTTTCCGGTGCCGCTCTCTCCGGATATCAGCACCGGCGTCCGCGTATCTTTGAGCCGCGAAATCATGCGCATCACATCCTGAATGTGGGCGGACGTGCCGATAATCCCATCCAGCTTGTCTTCTGCCGTCACGCGTTCGCGTAGAAATTCGTTTTCCGTGACAAGATGAACTTTCTCCGCCATGCGTTGCAGCAGCAGCCGCATTTTCTCCACGCGAAACGGTTTCTCGATGTAGTCGTACGCCCCCAGCTTCATGGCATCCACGGCGGACTCGATCGAACCGTGCCCGGTCATGATGGCGATTTCCGTGTGCGGCAGCAGTCTTTTCGTCTGCTTCAGCAGTTCGACGCCGGACATCGCGGGCAGCTTCAAGTCGGTTAGAATCAGGTCTGGGGCATCCGATTCCAGCCTCCCGAGCGCGGCCTCGGCGCTTTCTGCTTCCATGCAAACGTAGCCTAGCGTGTTGCCAATCGTCATACACAGCCGGCGGATGCTCTGCTCATCATCCACAACCAGTAAACGCGTTTTCATCTCTTCGCTCATGGTTTTCCGAATGTCTTCTCCACCGTGGCGATCAATTGCTGCACTCGAAACGGTTTCTCAATGCAAGGCGTGCCACTTTGCGCCAGGAAGGTCTGCGTCTCGCTATTTGCAGTGTCCCCGCTGATTAAAATAATCCGCGATTTCAATTCCGGCCGGTTCTTCTGGATCCATTCATGCACATCGGCCCCGTTCACTGCACCCGGCATTCGAATGTCGGAAATCACACCCGCATATCGCCCGCTGGCGAGTTGTTTCAATCCCTCTTCGCCGGAAGAAGCGTCCACGACCGTGTACCCGCGCCGCTGCAGCGCCGCCCGCAAGAATGCAATCACAGAAGGCTCGTCTTCGATCACCAAAATAGGCCGCTTAGTAGAGAGTGCCGGCTGCGTGCTCATCCTCCGGCCTCCTTGGCAGCCGCCGCGGCCAATGCGCCCTCCGTTGCTACCGGAATCCGCACCACAAACGTGCTCCCTACGCCGTCTTCATTGTTCCAGCACTGAATCTCCCCGCCATGTGCGCGCACAATCCCATAGCAAATGCTCAGTCCGAGTCCGGTACCCTTGCCTGCCTGCTTTGTCGTGTAGAACGGGTCGAAAATTCGCTGCGTGTCCGTGATTCCGGTGCCGTTGTCAGTGATCGCCACTTCAATCATTTCGCCCAGGCGCCGTGTCTGAATCTTGATGCTGCCGCGCCGCCCGGCCTCTTGCACGGCGTCATAAGCATTGTTGAGGATGTTGAGGAAAACTTGCTGCATTTGTTGCACGTCGCCTAAAGCCGGCGGAAGCGCTTCCTCAAATTCCTCCATAACTTCCACGCCATGGCTCGCGAAATCGTAACTCCGCAGTTTGATGGTTTGCCGCAAAACGGTATGGATTTGCACCAGCTCGCGCTGCACCGGCCGCTGCCGCGCGAAGCTCAGCAAATCCTGCACAATGTCCTTCGTCCGCTGCGTTTCCTGCAGAATAATTTTCAAATCCTCTTGCGCGGACGTCGGCACGTCCGGATTCTCCAAAAGCAAATCGGTAAACCCAAGAATCGCCGCCAACGGGTTGTTCACTTCATGCGCGACTCCGGAAACCAGTCTCCCAATGGTGGCCATTTTTTCACTGTGCGCCAGCTTCGCCTGCAGCAGCACGGCATCCGTAATGTCCGTCATTACCACCACGACGCTGTTCACCGCATTCTGCTCATCGCGCATCGGGCTCAAGCTAATCGAAAAATGCCCCATCGAGCCGTCGCTTCGTTTTGCGCGCAATTCCAGGTTTTCCACCTGGTGCCCATTCGCCGTGGTTTCCAGCGCCGCTTCAAAGTCCGCGCGATGAGAAGTTTCCACCCAGTCCACCAGCCGGTGGCCGATCAACTCGCTCTCCTGATAGCCCGCCTCATAGCATCGCCGGTTCGCGTAACTGATCAATCCGGCTGTATCGAGCACCAGGATCATGCTTTGCGTGGTATTCAGGATCTTCTGGTTGAAGTCGCGTTCGCGCTGCAACTGCGCCTGAAAGGATTTTTGCTCCGTGACGTCCAGCATCAGTCCGCGGATTTGCACGATTCGCCCTCGGGAATCGTGCACCGCGGTAATGTTTTGTAGCGTGTGCAGCAGCGTACTATCCTTCCGGCGCAGAGTTTCCTCGTAATTCCGCAAAACCCCTTTCTCCGCCAGCGCCCTCAGGAATTTCTCGCGCGCTTCCGGTGCCGGATACAGATGCGGACTGACGTCCGAACGCAGCAATTCCTCCCTTGACGCGTAGCCCAGCATCCGCACCATCGCATCGTTGACATCCAAAAAACGCCCTTCCGGCGTCGCAAAAAACAGGCCTTCCTGAATACTGTCAAACAGTTCGCGGTACCGCCGCTCCGCTTCCCGCCGGTCGGTAATGTCTTTCAGGACGTGAATCGTTCTCGAGTCGTCGTCAGTCGCCCCTGGAGTTCGCGAAGTGGAAATCAAAAAAACCCGGTCTGCCGAAGCAGCCACATATTCTTCGCGCGTGCGTTGCGTGTCGCGGCAGAAAGGGCAGGGAAGGTCGCTTCCTGCTTCCGCGATCTGCCGCAGGCTGCTCATTGCTTCACCGACGAGCGCCACCGGCGGAACTCCCAGATACGAAGCCAGCGACCGGTTCGTCCTCACTATTCTCCACGAGCGGTTGTGCACCACGATGTAGTCGCTGATCGCGTCAATGTCTTCTACCCATTGCTGCTTCGACCTCTCGAGCTGCGAAAAACGCTGAAAGTTCTCGAGCGAAAGCGCCGCATGGCTCGCGAGCGCGCGCAGCAGCCGTTTTTCCTCTGCCGCTAGAGCTTTCCTTTTCCTGAACAAGCAAAGCGTTCCAAGTTTTTCTTTGTTGCTCGAAGCAATTCGAACGAAAATGGCGGTCTCTGCCTCTTCCGGGCCTTGCAAACTCGCGGCGATTCTCTCCGGTAACGCGCGTGTTTCTATTTCGTTCCTGATTTCTCGCGCGTTCGAAAGCAGCCATTCCGCCGCGGGGGGAGACGTCGCACCTCGTTTCCCCGCCATCTCATGGAATTCCGTGTCGCGGCCCTTGTACACCACGACCGCGCCCCAACTCGCCTCCAGCATGCGAGTCGCGCGTAATGCAAATTGTTCGAGGAAACTCGAGAGATGTCGGGATTGCGCGGCCTCTACCGCCAGATCCATCAACTCATCAGCGTGGCGCGCGACGGCCGAACGCGGATTCACCTTTCTAGTAAGAGGAGAAGGGGTGCGTCCTCGTGATCCTGTAGCTTTCTCGCCGTTTAGTGACAAGAGGGAAGTACCTTGCGTCTCAATTTGCGAGTAATCTGAATCCCTGGCTTTCAACCCTACCTGTTAGTCTCATTCTGAGTCAATGACCGCCTCGTACTATGTTGCAGAACTGCTCACGGGCTCAAATCCAAAAGAACCTTCTCCCCTGTCTCAGCCTGAGACCTCCCCCCCTGCCCGCACTGGTTTCTGAGACAACACGCCGGTTTCTCGCTTCCCAACGTTTTCCTTCTACATCGCGCTAACTTTATATTTTTCTGTCGCTTATGGCTTTTCCCAAGCCTTGGACAAGGCCTCTTTTCATTGAGGGAGGCATGGCATCCGACGTGCCTTTCTTCTGCTGGGGTATTTCTATTCCTCAAAGGGGACGTGTCGAATGAGATTCAGCAAATGGAAGAGGTTTGCCGCCGCTACGGGTGCGCTGGTCATTCTTTCAGGCGTTTCGTTTGCCCAGTCCGGTTCGACAGACGAATCCAAGCGCAAGGTGAAGACCAAAGTTTCGCCGGTCTACCCCGAGCTCGCTCGCCGCATGAACGTCGCGGGCAAGGTGAAGATCGAGGTGGTCATCAGTCCCGATGGCCACGTGAAAACCACCCGCGTGGTGGGTGGGCATCCCCTGCTCGTCCAGGCGTGCCAAGACGCCGTGAAGGAGTGGAAGTTCGCGCCGGCACCGGAAGAGACCACGCAGATTGTGGAATTTGAATTTCGCCCCGCCGACTAGCGGCGAAGGCAGAGGTTTGAGCAGACGCGGTCCAGGCTGCGCTGTTGAGGGGAGCGGAGGCATTTCGCAATGACGATTGGAAAAAAGCTCTACGCAGGTTTCGGTTTGATTTTGGCCATTTTCTGCGTCCTCATGATGGTGAATATCATTAGCGGTCTCGTGGCGAAATCGGCACGCAACAATGCCGGCATGGCCCTCGAAAGCAAGACCACCATCGAGTCCGTGCGCAACCAGATCATGCTGAACCGCCTCAACATGAACAACTTTCTCCTAAGTGGCGATCCGCGCGACGAGGAGAAGGTCAACAAGGGTCTCACCGATATGGCCGACCTCATCAAGCGCGGCGAAGCCCAGGCCGGCAATGATGCCCTCCACACCGCGCTCATTCAAGTCGAAAGCACCGAAGCGAGTTGGGCGGACAATTTCGCGAAGCCTTTGATTGCCAAGCGTCATCAAGTGGACTCCGGCGACGCCACCGTTTCTGACTTGCAGATTTTTTATCTCCAGAAGGATCCTTCCTCCTGGTTGGTCAAGTCTTCTTCCGTTCTCGATCAAACCAACGACGAAATCACCAAGTTCAAGGACCAAACCACGAAGTCCGCGGATATTGCCAGCAACGTCAGCCTTTTCCTGACCATCGGTGGCACTGTGGTCGCGCTTGTGGCCGGCGTGTTGATCGCTTTTTACACCGCGCGCTCCATCAGCGAGCCTTTGAAGCACCTCATGACCGTCACCCGTGAAATTGGCGACTCCGGCGACCTCGACCAGAACATTGACATTCATCGCAACGACGAAATCGGTGCGCTTGCCACCACCTTCAACAACATGGTGGCCTACCTCAAGGAAATGGCCAGCGTCTCCATGTCTGTCGCGGAAGGCGACCTGACGGTCGAAGTCGTACCGCGCTCCAAGCGCGACACGCTTGGCAACGCTTTCGTGCGCATGGCCCACGGTTTGCAGTTGCTTGTGCGCACCACGCGCGATTCTGCCGGGCAAGTCTCGGCGGGATCGAATCAGGTGGCGGGAGCTGCCGACGAGTCCGCCAAAGTTAGCGTCCAGGCTTCTTCGGCCATCGAGGAAGTCACCAGCACCATGCACGAAATGAGCATTAACGTGCAAAACGTGGTGAAGAATACTCAGGTGCAGGCTTCGAGCGTTGCGGAAACCTCCGCCTCCATCGATCAGATGGTCACTTCCATTCAGCGCGTTGCAGACACTGCGAAGGTTTTGCTTGATATCGCCAACCGCTCGCGTGAAGAAGTCGTTACCGGAATCCAGACCATGGAAAAGGCCACAGACGGCCTCAACCGCACCAATCAGGCGATTCAGTCTTCCGCCGAAATCATCAACATCCTCGGCCATCGCGCCGACGATATCGGCAAGATCATCGAAGTCATTGATGACCTGGCAGAACAAACAAACTTGCTGGCTCTCAACGCCGCCATCGAGGCGGCGCGCGCCGGCGAACATGGTCTTGGCTTTGCCGTGGTTGCAGACGAAGTTCGCAAACTCGCGGAAAAGTCTACGCAATCCACCAAAGAAATTGCCGACCTCATCCAGAGCATCCAGCGTGAAGCCCGCCAGGCCGTTGAAAACATGGAGCGCAGTACGCGCATCGTCGAGGAAGGCCTGAACCTCGGAAACGAGCTCGGTTCCGCGCTGCACAAGATTTCCAATGTGGTCACCGAAGTCTACAAGTTCTCCCAGGAAATCGGCGCCGCCACCAACGAGCAGTCTGTTGGCTCTGCCCAAATCGCCAAGGCTACCAGCCGCCTCACCGAAATCACGCAGGAAATCAATTCCGCGGTCGAAGAGCAGGCCTCCGGCGCGCAGGCTGTTGTTCGCGCCATGGACAAGATGCGCGAACTGGTTCAGCAGTCCGCTTCCAGCTCGACCGAACTTTCCGCTGCCGCGGAACAAATGTTAAAGCTCTCGCGCAATTTGCTCGATGCCATGGACCGTTTTGTACTCGACCGCGCCGCCCAGCAGCGCAAGCGCCGGGGTGAGCAGGGTGGCAATCGCCGCGGCTCGGAAGAAGATCGTGACCAAGAGATCGAATACGCCGAGTTGGCGCGTTCCTAGGAGCCCGGAGATTCTTTGATGGAAAAGGACCTGCAAGTCGTCGGTTTCCGGATCGGTAACGAAACGTACGGCGTACGTATTGCCTCCGTGCGCGAAATCGTTCGCGTTCCGGAGATAACTTCTGTCCCCAGCGCTCCGGACCTGATCGAAGGCGTAATCAATCTTCGCGGCAAGATCATCCCCGTGATGGACTTGCGCAAGCGCTTCGGCCAGGCGGAGATTCAGCCTGATAAGAAGAACCGCATTCTCGTCGTCGAACTGGAGAACAAACTGGTCGGCCTGATTGTGAACGCCGCCTCCGAGGTGCTGAAAATTCCTCCCTCGGACATTGAAGCCCCCGGAACCGTGTTTGCCGAAGGCGAATCCGGCTACGTAACCGGCGTTGGCAAATTAAAAGGCCGCCTCATCATCCTTTTGGACATTTCGAAGCTCCTGCAGCGTCCCGAATACAAACGCCTCGAGGAGGTCGCGGAACCCGTCGCTTCCGTCAGGTAGTCTCCTTGACCTTTGCTGACGGTCCGTCGTTCACGCACGCCATGGGAACTCTCACCACCGCCCAGATTCAGCTAACCGAAGCGGAATTGAAGCTCTTGCAGACGTTGGTCTATCAGGAATGCGGCATGTTCTTTGATGAACGCCGCTCCCATTTTTTAAAAGACCGTCTTCAGCGCCGCCTGAAAGCTTGCCAGCTCGATTCCTTCTACTCTTATTACCGGCTCTTGACGAGCAGGGAAGGCCGCGCCGAGCTGTCGCTCCTGCTCGAAAACCTCACCGTCAACGAAACCAGTTTCTTTCGCAACAAGCCACAGTTGGAGCTTCTTCAGAAGTCCGTCCTCGAGGATCTCCTTCGCCGCAAGCAAGAGCGCCGCGATTACACGCTCCGCGTCTGGAGTGCGGGTTGTTCAGCCGGCCAGGAGCCTTACACCGTTGCCATTTTGATTTGCGATGCCCTGGCCTACTACTACTTGCGCAACCCGCTCCCGTTCGACATGCCGTCGCCGAAGCCGCTTATTCCTCCGCCCTGGAAAGTCGAGATTGTCGCGTCGGACATCAGCTACGCCAGTCTTCGCATTGGGCAGGAAGGGCTCTACACTGAGCAGCAGATGGAGCCTGTGGACTACACCTGCCGCCTGCGCTATTTCGAAAAATCTGGCGAAAAGTACACCGTCAAGCGGCAGTTGAAAGAGTTGATTCAGTTCGACTTTCACAACCTTAAGACCGAGTTCCTGCCACGCCGCAACGACATCATCCTTTGCCGCAACGTCATGATCTATTTCGACGAAGCCGAGCAGAAGCGCCTGATTGAAAAGTTCTGGCACTGCATGAATCCCGGCGGCTATCTCTTCGTTGGCCATGCCGAGAGTTTGTTCGGCTTGACGCAGAAATTCCGCATGGTTCACGAAAACAACGGAACTGCTTATCAGCGTATCGAGGCAACCACTTGAGCCGTCAGTCCGACGATCGGAACAACGAACTGCGCGCGCTCTTCTTTGAGAGCGCCGCGGAACTGTTGCAAGCGCTGAACGAAGCCGGGTTGGAACTCGAGGCGCGTCCTTCGGACGAGGAAGTCATTCGCCGTGTTCGCCGCATCGTCCACACGTTAAAGGGCGATTCTGCAGCTTGCGGGCTTCACAAGCTCAGTGAACTCGCGCATGAACTCGAAGACGTACTCACGCCGCAAGTGGCTGGCACCCACGGCGCAGATCTTCCCGAGGTCGTGCTCACCGCCGCCGATAGCTTTGACGCGATGCTCGCCGCTTATCAGAAGAACGCGAAGCTGCCGTCCATGGATGCTCTTCATAAAATAATTCGGCGTCTGCTGCGGGCGCCAGAGAGCGCAGCGAAGTCCGCTTCCGAGGAAGCACAGGTACCCGAGCAGTTTGCCTGGACGGAATACGAACAGCTCATGATCTCCGAAGCGGTCCACCGCGGCGATTCGGTTTACAACGTCGCTCTTCGCATTGATCCGAACAGCCTCATGCGCGCGGCAGCCTTCCAGCTAATCCGAAACGTCCTTCACGGAAGCGGCACCGTCATCGCTCTGCGACCGGAAGACAATGTGGCTGCCGCCAATGTGGAAGTCGTGGAAGCCGCGCTTGCCAGCACGCAATCCGAGGAAAAGCTATTCCACCGCTGCCGGATTCCTTCGATTGTCTCCGAAGTCCGCATAGAAAAAGTCACCGCTTCGCAAATGCCCGAGCATGAACTGCTCGGCGACTTGCTCGAAGCTCAAGCAGCGCAAGTGGTCGCAGGTTCCGTGGAAGGAATTGAGGGCGACCGCACTCCCAAAGCAGCGGCTCCGGGCTCGGCGGCCGTCGCTGTTGCCGAGAGCACCCTTCGCGTGGACGCCGCCCGCATTGACGCGGTCATGAACTTGGTCGGCGAACTGATCATCGGCAAGTCCATGCTTCACCGCACACTCACCGAATTCGACAAGCAGCATGCCCGCGATCCCGTGCGCGCCAAGCTTGCCGATGCCATGGCTTTTCAGGCGCGCATTCTCGATGAACTGCACAAGTGTGTTTTGAAGATTCGCATGGTTCCCGTCGAGCAGCTTTTCCGCCGTTTTCCGCGAATCGTTCGCGATGTCGCCAAACAGTGCGGTAAAGATGTCGCTCTCGAAATCTCCGGCCAGAGCACCGACCTCGACAAGGGCATTCTCGACGCTCTTGCGGAGCCGCTCATGCACCTCGTTCGCAACGCCGTGGACCACGGCGTGGGATCGCCCGAGGAACGCCTCGCGGCCGGAAAGCCCGCTCGCGGCACGGTCTATCTCAACGCATATCATCAAGGCACCCAAGTCGTCATTGAGGTCCGCGACGATGGGCGCGGCATCGACCTGGCCCTCGTTCGCGCCCAGGCGGTGAAAAAAGGAATTATCAAGCCGGAAGAAGCGCAGCGCCTCACCGAACAGGACGCTCTCAATCTGATCTTTGAGTCCGGCTTCAGCACTGCCGCTGAAGTCACCGAAGTTTCCGGGCGCGGCATCGGAATGGACGTCGTACGCACGGTGATGGACCGGCTCAAGGGAACCATTCACGTCAGCTCGCAAAAAGGGCGTGGCACCGCGTTTCAGCTTCGCGTTCCTCTCACTCTCGCCAGCATCCAAACGCTGCTTTTCCGCGTCGGCGGCCGTCTCTTTGCCGTTCCTCTTTCCTCGGTCGTCGAAATCACGCGCGTAACCGACCACGAAATCCACAAAGTGGATCAGCGCGAAGTTCTCCGCCTCCGCGAACAAATCCTTACGCTCGTGCGCCTGAATCACCTCAGCCGCTTGCGCAGCATCGATTCGCAGCCCGAAAAGAAAAAGAATTTTGTCATCGTCATCGGCGCTTCAGAAAAGCGCTTCGGCCTGGTCGTGGACAGTCTCGTCGGCGAAGAAGAGTTGGTCATCAAGGCACTGCCCGGAGAAATTGTTTCGAGCGACCTCGTCAGTGGGGCCTCCATCCTCGGCGATGGCACCGTGGTTTTGATTCTCAACGTTCCGGCGATTCTTTCGCGCCTCTCTCGCTCCACCCCCCTCGGAGCCATCGCATGAGCGACCGAATCCGAGTTCTCGTCGTCGATGACTCCGCTCTCATGCGGAAACTGATTCCGGCGATCCTTGCCCGCGACTCCTCCATCGAAGTTGTTGGCACCGCAATGGACGGCGCTTTCGCGCTGAAAAAGATCGAGGAACTCCAGCCGGACGTCGTGACCCTCGATTTGGAAATGCCTCGTATGGATGGCATGGAAATGCTGCGCCTCATCATGAAACGGGCGCCGCTGCCGATTATTTTGTTCAGCACGCATTCGAAAGAGGGCGGCTACGCCACCCTGAAAGCTCTGGCTCTCGGCGCAGTTGATTTTCTCCAGAAACCGAAAGATGCTGCCACCGGCCACCTCGAGGAAATTGCCGACCAGCTCATTGCCAAAATCAAAGTGGCCAAGCGCGCCGCGAAGCGCAAGCTTCCTCCTGTCACCGTCGTTGAAGAGCTGTCCCGAGTCACCAAGGGCGCTCGCCCCACGCTGCCGCCGCGTCGCGTCATCGCCGTTGGAATCTCCACCGGCGGTCCCAACGCGCTGCAGTACATGCTCTCGCAGATTCCCGGCGATTTTCTTTCTACCATCGTCGTCGTGCAGCATATGCCCGAAGGCTTCACGGAAATGTTCGCAAAGCGCCTCGACGAGTGCTCCTCGCTCGAAGTGCACGAGGCGCGCTCTGGCGATCTGCTTATTGCCGGCCGCGTCCTGATTTGTCCGGGCAATCGCCACATAATGGTGCGCCGCATGCCGCGCGGAGACATGGTGGTTCTCTCGGACGGCCCGCCCGTCAACGGCCATCGTCCTTCCGCCGACGTGCTCTTCCACTCCGTTGCGCAGGAGTTTGGCCTTATGGCCGTGGGTGTCTTGATGACCGGCATGGGCGAAGACGGCGCCGAAGGTCTTGGAGCCATCAAATCCGCCGGTGGCATGACCATCGCACAGAGCGAAGAAAGTTGTGTAGTCAGCGGCATGCCGCGCGCCGCCATCCTGAAAGGCTATGCCAACAAAGTGATTTCGCTCGAAGGTTTGGGAACGTTCTTGGTGAATCACTACGGCGCCGACAAGGATCTTGGGGAGAAAGCGGACAAAGACGAAAAGACCAGGAAGCCAGAGAAATCAGGCAAGATCGACCAGCTGGAAAAACCCGAAAGGACACCCGTACCGTCCCATCGCTCGTGAAAACGCGCGCTGAGGCAAGGAGAAGGCCATGAAACAATTCGCCGCGCTATTGAGAAAAGACCATCAACCCGTCCGCTACCTCGTGGTGGACGATTCCGTCTTCGCGCGCAAGAACCTCATAAAGATGATCGAGATGTTCGGCGGCGAGCTGGCCGGGGAAGCCGGCGATGGCCTGACCGCCATTGCCGAATTCAACCGCATCAAGCCGGACATCGTGCTCATGGACATTACCATGCCGCAGATGGAAGGCATCGAAGCGGTCGAGCGCATCGTGCGCCAGCACGCCGACGCGCGCATTGTCATGGTGTCCTCCGTGGGGTACCAGGAAAACATCCTCGCGGCGCTCCAGAAGGGCGCGAAGCATTTCGTGCAAAAACCGGTCAAGCCCGAAGTGTTGTACGAAATTCTCCGCTACGTGCTCAGCGACGACCCGAACGCATCCGGCGCGCCGACGGCACTGGTCGGGGAGAGCCGCTCATGAGAATGGAGCTGATTCAGCCGTTTATCTACGCGGCGGACGCGGTCTTCGCCGAGTCCTTACAGGGGCCCACGAAAATCATCGACGTCGAGATGGACGAAAACGCCTACCGCCGCAAGGGCGTGGCCGCGCTGATTAGCATCAAAGGCGACATTGAGGGCCGCGTGATTCTCGACATTGCGCCGGAAGTCGCGGTGAAGGTCGCCTGCGTCCTCGCCGGAACCGAAATGGAGGCCAGCGACCAAGTCGTGCGCGAAACGGTTTGCGAACTCGCGAACATGGTCATCGGCAATTCCGTCACGCTGCTCAACGACCAGGGCTTTCATTTCAAAGTCTTTCCGCCCGAAGTGCACATGAACGAATCCGGCCTCGCCGGCAGCGCCGACACCGAAGCGCTGGTCATTTGCATCGAGACGCCCTGCGGCGACATTTTCCTGAACATCGCCATGCGCTATTTGCACCGCCGCCGCGCCGAACGCTCCGCCGTCCCCGCCTTGGACTGAATTTGAGGGCATATTTGGAGTGCGGCAGCTTGCTGCCGCTTTTCCTCCGTATGACGTACTTCAATTGGCGCTCTTTGCTTCTTGCGTGAGCGATGCCAGCTTGTCGAAGAATCTCCTGATCATCATTTTCGCGGTGCCGTCAATCAGCCGCTGCCCGACTGCGGCCATGGTGCCGCCGACCTGCACGTCGCCGTCGTAGGAAACAAGCGTGGAAGCCGCTACAGCACTGTCGGCCGGTGACAGCCTCAAGAGGCCCTCACCCTTTAGGAAGCCAATGCGCCCCGTGCCTTCGACAATCAATCGAAAACTCGTGGGAGGCGAGTGGTCGGTGATTCGCACTTTGCCTTCAAATTGGCCGGAGAGTGCGGCGAGAAGCACCTTCATCTTCATACGGTATTCGTCGGGGCCAATTTTTTCCAGGCCTTCGCAGCCGGGCATGGCTTGCGCGAGAATCGCGGGATCCTGAAGGATTTGATAAGCGCGCTCAGGCGCAACGGGCAGTATGTAAGAACCGGAAATCTTCACGCAATTCTCGAGAGAGCGGCCTTGAGCGCGCGCGCCGCGTGCACGACTGCCAGATGTCGCCGGTAATCGGCGGAAGCGTGCAGGTCGGAGTTGGCGTCCACGCCCTGCGCCACGAGCGCTGCGGCAGCCTGAATGTCGCTGGGCGAAGAAGTCCTACCTTCGAGCGCCTTTTCCGAGGCTGTCGCGCGATAGGCCCGGTTGGAAAGCCCGGTAACGCCGATGCGCACGAAGTTGACTTTGCCGGCGTTGACGCGCACGCGCGCAGCCACGCCGACAATCGCGAAGCCGCTGGCGGGTTGCGCCATTTTCTGGTAGCTCGTGCCGGTGCGTGCATCGTCAATCGGCACGACCACTTCGCGCAAGATTTCGCCGGGTTCAAGCGCGGTGGTGAATGCGTCAACGAAGAAATCCGTGGCGCTCACGGTGCGCTCCGATTTTGCGCCCTTCAGGACAAACTTCGCTTCGAGCGCCTGCAGCGCGGCGGGATAATCCGCAGCAGGATCGGCGTGCGCTACGCTACCGCCGATCGTGCCCATGTTGCGCACCTGCACGTCGCCGATAGCCGCCGCCGTTTCGGTGAGCAGCGGGCATTTCTGCCGCAGTAGCGCTGAGCTCTCAACGTCGTAATGTGAAGCGGTCGCGCCGATATGCAGTTGGCCGCCGGCTTCGCGGATGTAGTTCAAGTCCTTGAGCGCGCGCAGATCCACGAGATGTTCGGGCGCCGCGAGCCGCAGCTTCATCATGGGGATGAGGCTCATGCCGCCGGCAAGCGGTTTCGCGCCGCTGGCGAGCAGATGCAGCGCCTCGTCGAGGGATTTGGGGGCGGTGTATTCAAATTTTTGCGCGATCATGTTCTTGGCTCCTCTTCAGTTTTTTGTATGTCAGTGCTTGGTCGCCAGAATTTTCCAGATTTTTTCCGGCGTCAGCGGCATGTCAATGTGTTTCACGCCGAGCGGTGAGAGCGCGTCGACCACGGAGTTCACGACCGCGGGCGAGCAGCCAATCGTTCCGGCTTCGCCCACGCCCTTCACGCCGAGCGGATTCACCGGCGACGGCGTGCACGTATGATGGCTCTCGATCCACGGCATCAAATGCGCGCGCGGAACCGCGTAGTCCATTAATTCGCCGGTGATGAGCTGCCCGTTGTCGTCGTAAACGGCCTGCTCCCACAGTGCCTGGCCGAGCCCCTGCGCTACGCCGCCGTGCACCTGGCCGTCCACGATGAGCGGATTCAGGATGTTGCCGCAATCATCCACGGCAACGTAGCGGCGAATTTTGATTTGGCCGGTTTCGTTGTCAATGTCGCTGACGACGATGTGCGCGCCAAACGGGAACGTGAAGTTCGGCGGCTCCCAGAAGCGCGTAGCCATGAGGCCCGGCTCCGTATTTGGCGGCAGTTTGAGCGCGCGATAGGCGGCGCCGGCAATTTCCTGGAACGCTTTGGACTTGCCGCTCTTGTTGTCAATGACTTGTCCGCCGACCAGCGAAACGTCTTCGGATTCCAGCAGCATCGCGCCGAATTTTATGATCTTGGCTTTCAGGTCCTGCAGCGCATAGTAAAGTGCTGTCCCGCCAACCGCGGTAGCGCGGCTTCCAAACGTTCCGATGCCGTATTGCACGACAGCCGTATCGCCGCGAATCACCAGAATATCGTCGAGTCCGACTCCCAACTCATCTGCGGCAATCTGCGCGAATGTAGTCTCTTCGCCCTGGCCGTGCGGGCACGCGCCCGTCATGATGGTGACTTTCCCGCTCGGCTCGATTTTCACCGTGGCGCTTTCCCAGCCGCCCGCAGGCGTCGCGGGAGACGGGCCAATGGCGCAAATTTCGCCGTAGGTGGAAATGCCGATGCCCATATATTTGCCTTGCTTGCGCAAATCGGCTTGTTCCTGCCGAAGTTTCACATACCCGACGAGGTCGAGCGCTTTCTTCAACGGCGCGGCGTAATCGCCGGAGTCGTACGTGAGGCCCGTCGCCGTCGGGTAGGGGAAGTTGTCTTTCGTGACGAAATTCTTGAAGCGGATCTCGGCCGGATCCATTTTCAGTTCCGCGGCAAGCAAATCCACCATGCGCTCGATGCCGTGCGTGGCCTCGGGCCGGCCAGCGCCGCGGTAAGCGTCGGTGGGAACGCAATTTGTGAACACGCCGACGATATCAGCGCGAATGTTCTGCGTGTTGTAGATGCCCGGCATCATCAGCACGCTCAACTGGGGAATCAGCGGCGTCAGCAACTGGTGATATGCGCCCACGTCTTGAATAAGCTTCAACTTGATGCCCAGAATCGTTCCATCGCGCTTGGCAGCGACTTCGTAATAATCCACGTGGCCGCGCCCGTGAATCGTGCACGTGAAATTTTCGCGCCGTGATTCAATCCACTTCACGGGCTTGTGAATCTTCATCGACACGTAGCCCATCAGCGCTTCTTCGGCGTAGACGTTCAGCTTGCTGCCGAATCCTCCGCCCACCTCCGGCGCGATCACGCGCATGCGGTTTTCTTCCAGGCCCAGCATCCCCGCCACCAGCGTGCGCACCAAGTGGGGAATTTGCGTCGACGTGTACAGATTGAGCTGGCGATCGGCCCCGCGCCACTCCGCCACCACGCCGCGCGTCTCCATCGCCATAGGCACCAGTCGCTGGCTGGTGATGCGCTGCTTCACCACCACATCGGCCTCGGCGAACGCTTTGTCGATGTTGCCGCCGTCCTGGTGGTACGTGAACGCAACATTGTCCGGCCACTGCGGATGCACCGCGGGCGCGCCCTTGGCCAGCGCCTTCTCAGGATCGGCCACCGCGGGCAGAACTTCGTAATCCACTTCAATCAAATCCGCAGCATCTCGCGCAAGGTAACGATCACGCGCCACAACCACCGCGACCGGATGGCCCACAAAGTACACGCGATCCGTTGCAAGAATCGTGTGCGGCGGCACTCGCAGGTCCGGCATCACAATGCCGCACGGCACCGCTCCTACGCCTTTCGTATCCTTGCCGGTGAAAACACTCACGACGCCCGGAGCGGCCTCCGCTTGCTTGGTGTTGATCGAGCGAATCCGCGCCGCGGCGTGCGGACTGCGAACAATCACCGCGTAGTGCATCCCCGGCATCTGAATGTCTTCGACGTAGGTGGCTGTGCCGGTGATGAGTCTCGGATCTTCGCGCCGGCGAATGCGCTTGCCGACAAAAGTTTCGGTTTTGACGGTTGTGGTAGCCATGGTCGCCTCCTACTTTCCCGCGCCCGCTGCGGCGGCTTTCACTGCATTAACAATGTGCTGGTATCCGGTGCAGCGGCAGACGTTGCCCTCGAGCCCATGACGAATCTCGTCTTCCGTGGGCGAAGGGTTGCGGTCGAGAATTTGCTTCGAAGCCATGATCATTCCCGGCGTACAGAAGCCGCATTGCAAGCCGTGCTCGTTCCAGAATGCTTCCTGCATGGGATCGAGCTTCCCATCCGTCGCGAGTCCCTCGATGGTGACAATGTCCGCGCCGTTGGCCTGCACCGCAAACATGCTGCAGCTTTTGATGGCCTTGCCGTTCAGCTCCACGGTGCACGCGCCGCAGAGCGAAGTTTCGCAGCCCGTGTGCGTGCCCGTAAGGCCCGCCACGTCGCGCAAGAAATGAATCAGCAGCAGACGCGGCTCGACGTCCTGGGAATAGCTTTTCCCGTTGATCGTTAGATTGATGTTCATGAGCTTCTCCGGCGGGGACGATTTTGCGTTGCAGAAGATACCAAAATTCCGGGCTAAGCGCACCAATCATACGCTTTTGTTTTGGCCGCGGCGCAAGAGAATTCCGCCGCCCCAGTCTGTTATTCTACGCGGCGTGACACCCGTCTTCCTGATTGATACCGATACCGCTTCCGATGACGCCGTCGCGTTGATCATGGCGCTGCGTTCGCCCGATGTTCGCGTGCTGGCGATTACGGCGGTTGCAGGCAACGTGAACGTGCAGCAGGGGGCGCGAAATGCGTTGTACACCGCGGAGCTGTGCGGTTCGAATGTGCCCGTTTACGTTGGCGCGGAAAAACCGCTGCGGCGCGAACACCAAAGCGCGGACTGGTTTCATGGCAAAGATGGCTTGGGGGACCACAGTTATCCGGCGCCGAAGTGGGCGCTCGAAAAGAAACATGCGGTTGACGCCATTGTCGAGACCATCGAAGCGAACCCCGGGCTTGTTCTGGTGACTCTTGGACCACTCACGAACATTGCATTGGCGGTCCAGCGCAAGTCCGAAATCGCTACGAAGGTAAGTCGCTGCGTCATCATGGGCGGCGCGCCCTGTTGCGAAGGGAATGTCACGCCAGCCGCAGAGTACAACATTTGGTGCGACCCCGAAGCCGCTCGCATCGTGATGCGCAGCGGCCTGCCCGTGGAGCTCGTCGGCTGGCATCTTTGCCGCGGCGACGCTGCTTTGAACCTCAACGACATCGAGCGCGTTCTTAGCTTGGACACGCCGCTTGCGCGCTTCGCCATCGAGTGCAACAGCCGCGCCCAGGAAGCATACTTCGAGCAAACCGGCGAGCACGGCATCTCTTTGCCCGACCCGGTGTGCATGTCCATCGCGCTCGACCCGTCCATCGTCACAAACCAGACCGAGCATTTCGTCGATGTAGAAACCACAAGCGAACTGACGCGCGGCATGACGGTTGTGGATCGCCTCAACGTCGCTGGAAACGACCGCAACAAATCCGTCTGGTCAGACGTTCTCAAACAAGGAGCAAAAGCCAAGGTGATCTGGACGATGGACATCGCCCGCTGGAAGCAAGCCCTTTTCAAGTCATTGCGCTAATAGGGCTAGACTGTTTCTGCTTCGCTTCTGACAATCAATTCCCGGTGATATATTCTCCCAATGGGATCCACGCCCTCGACCGTTGGAGTGTTTTCTCTTGTCATTTTTGCGATTTTCGGAGCGCAAGCGCCGGAGACACGCCAAAACAAGCGAGACGAGTGTGTCGCGCTGCTTTCAGGGTTTCCAAAAGACGTCCCAGCACCACCAAAACCGGAGTATCCAACCGACACGACCGGCGTCACGTTGGAATACTTTGCCTCTGGATGCTACGGGACCTGCCCGGCATTCACTCTTACCATTAGCAAAGAGACTGCTGTTTTCGAAGGACACGCCTATACGCGAGCCAAGGGAAAGCGAACGGCAAAAATGAGTTCGCAACAGTTCGAGACGCTCCTTCACGCCTGGTATGAAGGGAATTTTTACGCCATGCGCGATGACTACTGCTCTCCGCATTGCCCTGACGGAAGTGTGATTCTCGTGACAGACATTCCCGAGTCATCCATAACGCTGACAACGCCCGCTTTCAAAAAGCGTGTTTACGAATGCTTTTTTACAGCAAACAATCAGCCTCAAACTCCGAAACCTCCGGAGCAGTATCTCCAACTGTCACGCCAGTTGTTGGAGTTTGCGAAGGCCCAGCACTGGTTGTGAAGCAATGCAACGGCAGAAGTTTCTCGAGGTTTTTGGAGATGTCGTTGTGCGCGCCCTCTCGCAGATATTCCTTGCACAACCACCGCGCTATTGGTAGAACTGCGCCAATGGCCGAGACACCGCATCCCAGGCACTCGGGTCTCGTGCGCGTCACGCACTGGCTCATCACGTTTGTCTTTTTGGCGCTGCTCGTCAGCGGATTGGAAATTGTTGTCTCGCACCCGCGCTTCTATTGGGGCGAGACCGGCAACGTGAACACGGCTCCTCTATTCCAAATACCCATTCCATCCTCCAGGAACCTGGTTCCCACTGGCTACGCATACGTCCTTCCGGACCAGAACGGCTGGAGCCGCTATCTCCATTTCCAATCGGCCTGGGTGCTGGTGCTGATCAGCTTGCTGTACGGTGTCGCAGGACTCTTGAACGGGCATTTTCGCCGCAATCTGCTTCCCGCTCCCTCTGACGTATCACCGAAGCGGCTTGCGGTCTCCATCGTCGAGCATTTGCGCTTCCAGCGGCCGAGCGCAGAAGAAGCCTGGTCGTATAATGTTCTCCAGCGACTGGCGTACTTGCTGGTGATTTTCGTTCTGTTCCCCATGATCATCTGGACCGGTCTGGCCATGTCGCCCTCTTTTGTGTCGGCGGTTCCGGCCGCGGTGAATGTTTTGGGCGGGCAGCAATCGGCGCGCACGCTGCACTTTTTCCTGACCTGGGCGCTGGTGCTTTTTCTTTTGATTCATGTCCTTATGGTTTTCCTGGCGGGATTCCGAAGCCGCATGCGCGCCATGATCACCGGGCGCGGTGCGGAGCCTCTGGAGCGTGTATGAGCATACTCAGTCGGCGCAAACTGATCACCACCGGTATTGTTGCCACGGCGGGCGCATCGGGGCTCGTCGTCGTCGCGAAGCTTGCCAAGCGTTATGGGCTGATTCCGCCCGATTCCGGCGGCATCTACGGCCCCGGCGAAACACTGACCTATGCCGCCCAGCGATTGTTGACGCGCCATTCTCTCGCGCGTGAATTCTCTCGCAGCCAAATGTCCGCAAAACCGTTCGCCAACGAAGTCGCACCTTTGGGCGATGATTTCAAGACGTTTCAGCAGGGAGCGTTTGCCGATTGGCGCCTTGCCGTGGATGGAATGGTCGCCCGCCCGTCGTCTTTCTCGCTTGCCGAGCTCAAGAGCTTTCCTCGCCGCAGCCACATCACGATGATTCAGTGTGAGGAAGGCTGGTCTTATATCGCCGAATGGACCGGCGTTCCGCTTTCTCACGTCCTCGAACGGGTAGGCGCGCTCCCGCAAGTGCGTTACGTCGTCTACCGTTCGTTCCAGCCGGACTGGTGGGAAAGCATTGACATGGCCGACTCGCTCCATCCGCAAACTCTGCTGACCTACGAAATGAACGGCGGCGAACTTCCGGTCGGATTTGGCGGACCCCTTCGCATGCGCATTTCCCGCCAACTCGGATACAAAAGCGTGAAATACATCACGCGGCTCACGCTGACCGACAACCTCAAAAAGTTCGGCAAAGGCCTCGGCTCCTCCTCCCCCGAAGGCGGCTACGCCTGGTTCGCCGGCGCCTGACGCCACAGAGTCTCGAGAGCGCATATGGCCATCTTGCAATAAGCTATTTAGAATCAATATGATACCGGTATCTATAGCGTAAGCACTCGAAGCTGGATTCGGGGGAACCGGCTTGCAGGTACCTCCGAGCCTCCCCGCTGCGTCCTACTGGTAGCCCCAGGGTCAGAAGCCCATGCCCCGTGCGGAAGGGCAACTTATTTCCCGGTCTGGGGTTTAAGGAAATGGGAGCCGTAAAGGTGTTAGGCTTCCATCGGAAGGACCTTTTCCAGCAGGTCCCGTTGCAAGTCGAACGTCCCTCCGAGAACAGGGGATTCGTCATGAAGACGACCACAGTTTCAAGATTCACCAGCCGAAACAAGTTTCGGGTTTTGGCTTGCCTCGCAGGCCTTTTGCTTTTCGCAGCGCCGCAAGTGCGCGCCGATGACGAGGACACGACCAAAGATCCGCCCAAGCGCGTGGCGCGCGTCAGCATCATCGAAGGCTCGGTTTCATTGCAGCCCGGCGGAGAAGGCGATTGGGGAAGCGCAGCCAAGAATCGCCCTGTGACCATCGGCGACAAGATTTGGGTGGACAAAGACTCCCGCGCCGAACTGCAGGCGGGAGAAGCGTCTTTCCACGTCGGCAGCATGACCGCTCTTTCTTTTCTCAATCTCGATGAAGGTATCACCCAAGTACGCATTCCCGAAGGCGCCGTGAATTTCCGCGTCCGCGAATTGCGTCAAGGCGATCTCTACGAGGTGGATACCCCGAACGCAGTGTTCAATGTGCGGCAGGCCGGCGCATTTCGCATTGATGTAAACGAAGCGGGCGACTCCTCTCGCATCACCGTGATTCGTGGCGGTGGCGAAATCACCGCCGCTGGAAAGACGTACGAAGTGCATGCCGGCGAAGAAGCGGAATTCAACGGTACAGAAGATAATCCCACCTACAGCATCGTTCGCGCACCGGGCCCCGACGGGCTCGATAAGTGGGCTGAAGAGCGCGACCTGAAAGAAGATCGTTCCGCTTCCGGAAATTACGTTTCGCGCGACATCCCCGGTTATGACGACCTCGATGATCATGGCACTTGGAGCGAGGAGCCGGAGTACGGGCATGTGTGGTATCCCAACGATGTCGGCCCGGACTGGGCGCCTTATAGCGACGGCGGCTGGAACTGGGTCGCTCCTTGGGGATGGACCTGGGTGGGCTATGAGCCTTGGGGTTTTGCGCCTTACCACTACGGCCGCTGGTCATATATCGGAAGCCGCTGGGGTTGGTGCCCGGGACCGTTTTTTGGTCCTCCGATTTACGGGCCGGCTTTTGTCGGCTGGCTTGGCGGAGGCTTTGGCTTTGGTGTCGGTTTCGGCGTGGGCTGGTTCCCACTGGGCTTTGGCGAACCGTTTTTCCCATGGTTTGGCTGCAGCCGCGGCTTCATCAACGTGATTAACGTCCACAACACCTTCATCCGCAACGTGAACGTGCTGAACAACAGAAACTTTAATTTCGTGAACGCGCACAACTTGCGCGCGGTGACGACGACTTCGCGCAACAACTTTACCAACGGCGGCCGTATCAACCGCGGCGGACAGCACATCACGCAATCTAGCTTGAACGGAGCGAGAGTCACAAACTCCGTCGGCATCCGGCCGACGCAACACAGCTCGCTGGGCACTTCGAACTTCAGCGGACATGTTGCGCGGCCCTCGAACGCAATCCAGAACCGCGCAGTCATGGCGCGCACGGCTCCCGCACAGGCTGCCTCGCGTCAACCGGTGCGCACGATCAATGGCGCGACGAGCGCAGGCCGCTTTGGCGGCGCGCAAGTGAGTGGCTCCGCTAGGGTCAACGGAGGCGTTGATGCCCGGCCCGGCAATGCTCAAGCAAATGCCGGAGTGACCGCGCGGCAGCGCGAACTTTCGCAAAACCGGCCGCCTTCGGCGATGCCGAATGGCAACCGCTCCACGAATGGGCCGGCGGCGAACAACGGTTCTTCTCAGCGGCCCGGCAATGGCCGCACTTGGGAAGCGCAGGGCAATGCCACCGACCGCGGACGCGCGCCGCAAGGCTTTGGCAGCTCGAATCGTCCGTCCAACGCACCTGCGCAGAATTCACCTCGGAACACGGGTGATCGCCCAACTCAGGGCGGCTCGAGTTCGACATCACCGCATGCTCGCACGATGAGCGATCGTCCGCCATGGGCAGGCACCGGCGGCCCGCGCAGCAGCAATGGCGTACCATCCGGCAACGGCGGGCGCTCCTATGAACCTCCGCAGCGGGGCAACTCGCCTTCGGGCGGAAATCGCGGCTACGCGCAGCAGCCTTCGTACACGCCGCGGAGCAACCCCTCGCCGCGCACTTATTCTTCGCCAGGGCGCAGCTACCCGGCGCCTTCGCGCTCCTATTCTCCGCCCCCCAGCCGCAGTTATGGCGGCGGAGGCGGCTCTCCACGCAGCTACGGAGGCGGAGGCAGCTACAGCGGCGGCTCTCACGGCGGCGGAGGAGGTTCTCCACGTAGCTACGGAGGCGGTGGCCATGCAAGCAGCGGTGGCGGCGGTCATAGCAGCAGCGGTGGCGGCTCCAGTGGTGGTTCTCACTCCGGTGGCGGAGGCGGCCATAGCAGTAGTGGCGGCGGATCGCATGGCGGTGGAGGCGGCGGACACCCGCACCGCTAATCCGCTTCTTTGAACTCCACCAATTAACAATTTATGCCCGCCCGGAAACTTCGGGCGGGCTTTTTCCTTTGTACCAGCACGCAGTTTTTGCTCCGCTTGCTCAGCACCCGCATCCTTGTCGGACGAGCGGTTAAAGTAAAACTTTAGGCGGTACGGAGCACGGGGCCCCCCCACCCCCGGCACTGTTGCATCGTTATCAAAACACGGGACTTACAAAATTTGACTGTTGGAAGTGATTGAAAACAAAGAGGTTCAGAAAATGTGGCAAATCTGAGGCAATTCGTAACTTGTTGAAAACTGATCGTGGATCGACAGAGAGACCCCTCGCTGCGCTCGGGATGAACTATCCTCATTGGATAGTTCAATTGTTGAAAATTCGATGGTCGTCTGCACGGCAGAACGCTTGGAAGCCGCGGATTGGACGGATTTCGCGGATAGGAGGGCAAGAGGCGGAGAGCAAGGCGGTTAGGTGGCCAGCGGGGATGGCGGCGAAAAATCATTTAAAATCATATCACGGGATTACGATTCTGTCAATACCCTAATAAGCGACTGAGGGGAAAGGGGTTAGAGGAGAGGATTTTGGGGGTTGAGGCGGCGAATGAGGCCGGGGCGGAAACCGTTTGTTTGCAAGGAGATGGACGAACGTTTTTTGGGACAAATCTATTTGATTGGTGCGGGGCGGGAAACGGAGATTCCGAGCCTCTCCGCCACCTTACCAGATGAAGGGGGTCCGGAATGTTATAGCCAATGGCCGCTTGCCGGGAGAAGCATGCCTAGATTACGAGATCATTATCTACTGGAGTCAGGCTGACGAAGCGTTTATCGCCGAAGTCCCCGAACTTCCCGGGTGCGCCGCAGACGGAAAGACCTACAAGGAAGCTCTGGCCAACGTGGAGATCATCATTCAGGAATGGATCGAAACCGCCGCAGAACTCGGCCGCCCCATCGCCGCCCCGCGCGGCCGCCTCGCCTTTGCTTAGAGTAAAAGATTCGCACCCTTTGGAAAACCAAAGGCCAAAAGGTGCGCCACCCAATTCAAAAGCCTGCTTACCCACCTAAACTTGCCTTGCGTCCAGTTGCTTGGCAGGGGTTGGCGGGCTGAAGCGTTTCACAATTTTGTCAAACAACACGTCCTCGACCCCAAAGGTTACAAAGAGAATTGGTCCGCACACGAGTACTTTCGGAAAAAAGTCCGGGAAAGCCCGGTCCAACCAAACAATTCCGAGTAGTAAGAGAAGGTGTAGGGGGACCGTCGCGAAGATTGCTTTCCAAAGCCATGGTTTGCCGAGGTTATCTCTCCTCTGAACATAGAAACTATCTCCGTAGGACATCGAGGTTAGAAAATAACCCTGCAAAATGGCCGCGGAGAAGGGATGAATAACATAAAGCACGCACAACAAGCATATTCCTGGCACAACGACCCACCACCAGAGGCGGTCCCGCCTCTGCTCCTTGGCTAGGTCGAAATTTTCCTCTACTCGGTATCCGAACATGATGTCTTAGCTTCAGCCGCCTGGCTTGTTGTAACAACTGGTATCGAATGCATCACTCGCAAGGGCGCTACGCCGCCACGGCTGCACGCCCCACCATCGGCTGGTTAGGCCCCATCTGCTTGAGCATCGCCTGTTAGTCTACGCGGGGCGCTTGGCGTAGCGCCATTCCAGCAGAAAGGCGCTCACTGTCCCGATCAGGACGATGGTCCAGACCAAACTGGTGTTAGCGTGGAGCCATCGCTCTCCTGACAGCAAGAAGACGATGCCGGCGAGGAGAAACAGTGGGCCGGTCAAGCCACAGTGAAAGGTTCGATTCTTTGCCCAGTTGGCGAAGCATCCGATGGCCATCGCGAAGAGGCACGTGGACTGTGACGACGCATGGAGCGGATGCCAAACGATTCCGATAAGGCTCAACACTCCCCACGCCACCAGCGAGACCACCATCCAGTAGCAAATTGATGCCGGCGAACTACAGCAAGCCTCCGGTTGCTTTGGCATTGGTCGGATTTTACTCCTGGGCGTCGAGAACGGTTAGCGGCGGAATGATAGTCCTGACGTTTAGACGTTTCAACATTCTAACGTTCGGCAAACCCTCCTCGCACCATTATCGCGCCAGGGTGTACGTATGGTATAGTATGTACAAGAAGATAGGTACAGTATGACCTTCGAGTGGGACGACAGGAAGAATCGAAGGAACCGAGCAAAGCACGGTGTGAGCTTCGAGGCGGCCACGCTTGTCTTTGAGGATCCTCATGCCATCGGCGTCCTGGATCACACCGAGCAAGGCGAGGAACGCTGGAAGACGGTGGGAATGGCCGCCGGAGTCGTACCGTTGTTGGTCGTACATACGCATCGTGAAGAGGGCGGAGAGGAATACATACGGATCATCTCGGCTCGAAAGGCCACGCCGCGGGAAAGGAAGGTTTATGAGGAAGGTCTCTAGGAAAGTGGCAAAGGAGCTTGCTGCGCTGGCGCGCATGCCGGACGACAAGATCGATTTGACGGATGCGCCGGAAGTGCGCGAATGGAGAGGAGCGGTGGTGGGGAAGTTTTATCGCCCCATAAAGAAGCCGGTGACGATTCGCGTGGACGCCGATGTGCTGGCCTGGCTGAAGCGTCAGGGAAGCGGATATCAGACCAGAATCAACAAGCTCCTCCGCGAAGCCATGGAAGGCAAGCACCGGGCATAGCCGCGGGGTTATCCTTTTTTTCCCCACCACTCGCCACTTCCTAATGCTCTGGCTCGTCATCAGAGGCGGCACTCCGCCAGCGCTGGATGCCCAGCCTTATTGTCGGCCGCTTGGCACCGGACAAAAACCGCACGCTGAAGACCATAGGGTGCGGCATGCAACTGCGTTTTTCGGAATTAAGACGCGGCCACCCGCCTTGCGAAATGCGCCCCCGCGTTTTCCCCGGACCTCTTGCCTGTGCTCTTGAATTCGATGAATCGCTAGGCGCTAACGAATTCGAATCCGTACATTGTCCGGGTTTTGTGCCGGACCACAGCCCATAGTTTTCTGCCCGGGGACACTTCGAGCTGAACCCGGTCCCCAACATTCAGTTCAGCCCCGACCGTGGCAGATAAGCCGCTTTCGCTCATCTCCAGCACCGTTCCGCGCTTCTCTGAACCGTTGGGCATCGTGAGATTCACAGAGGAAGAAACCGGAAGCCGAACATGACGGCGTCTGTCTCGATCGCTCGGTGGAAATTTCGCGTGGGACCCGCCGGATTCACGCTGCATCAGACCTCACCTCCTGCGCCAGTACAGCAAGCCTCCCGTTGCTTTCCTATGGCTCGGATTTTCTTTCTCGGGTCGAAAACGGTCAGCGACGGAATCATAGTCCCGACGTTTGGACGTTTCAACGTCCAGACTTTCGGCGATCTCTCCTCGCATTTCCCAGCCCGCCGGGGGCGTGTTGCTGGTCCAAGGCGATCAGGAATAGAAGTTGTGTAAAATTCGGGTGTATCCTTTCGGCAAGAAACCGCGAGGCTACGAAATGGGTCGAAAACCGTACGAGGAACGCACCGACCTTGAGAAGTGCCAATCGCAATGGACAAAACTCCAAGGCTTGCACTCACGTGAGGAATGGTCTGCTGCAATTGTTCGCGCCGCTACCGCCGCTGAGATCGCGGCTAACTACGCAATTCGCAATGAGTTTGAGCATCAGAGCAAGCTCTCGAAGCATTTTGTAGACAGCTTGCTCAAGTGGGCCAACGGTCTCCAAGGTAAAATCGACAAACTACTCGTGCCTCTCCTGGAGGGAACACGGAAGGCTAAGGTGATAGGCACACTGAAACCTGTTTCAAAAGAGATCAACAAGATTCGGAATGCGATAGTTCATCGAGGCGAATTTCTGGATGAAGATGAGGCTGTTGAGCCGATAAAGCAAGCTAGACACTTTATCGAAGGTTTGGTTCACCTGTACGACCCGGCTTTCAAACTCCGGGACAAGAAAGAGGAGCCAACGGCGGAATAGATAGATCGTCGCTCTCTATGATCCTCTACTACGAAGTGCGATACGGCAAAGATAAGGGCATGAGGCTCAAGCCACATCGATATCCCGACGGGAGATTTCGGATGAGGAGAAAAGCCGGAGACCCGTGGGTTCCAGTCGAGGAAGGTCAAATAGAATCATATCTCGAAAAAGGCTACATTCTTAGAATGAGCGCGAAGGGACACTCGGCGAGCGGGATTTGCCCGGAGTCAATCGAAGGCCGTAAAAACCGTTGAGCGGAGCACTGAATGAACGGGATAGCTGGGTGACTGGGGACAAACGGAACGTTCTCTCATATTGTTTGAAAAGATTCGTTTGCTCATAATGATTGGAGATTTTCAGAATTGCGGAAAACTTCCCGTCTGTCCCCAGTTTCCCGGGGACAAGCGGAACGTTTTCCCATATTGTTTGGAAAAGGCTCGTTCTGTTCATAATGAGTGGAGATTTTCCGAATGGGGTAACCTTCCCGTGTGTCCCCCCGTCGCTATAATCCTAGTCATGCCCACGCTCGACGATGTCTATTGCAAATTCGGCTACGCCGCAGAAGCGGCTCAACTCCTTGAAACCGAGCTTGGCAACATGCTCATAAAACATGGTGTCGTCGAAGACAACTTGGCCAATCAGCCCGATCCGAATCGAGCTGCCGAGTTGTTGCGCCAGATAGACAAGCACACTCTTGGTCAACTTATTACTAAGCTTAAGGCCAAAAATCAGACAATCGCCAATCTAGAAGACGTGTTGGCAAAAGCCCTTGACGAGCGCAATCGGCTTTTTCATTCCTTTTATCGTCAGCACAATTTTCGTAGAAACTCGGATGAAGGAAGGCAGCGGATGCTCGATGACCTTGAATCGATTCACAAAACACTGCTCGACGCATACAAGGCTGTAATGCTGTTATTGGGAGTGGACCTGGATAAGCTGTCGGCGACAGAGCTACCAACGAAACATTTGCCCATCTAAGAACAGGAAATGTTTCTCAAGTCTAACAGGCGGGTGGCCGCGCCTTCATTCCGAAAAACGCCTTTGGGACCGTCTTTCGAGGACTCGGGGTTCTCAGCCGGAGGACCCGGCGCAATGCATAGCCGCAACATCCTTGCGATTGCCAAACTGCGAGCCGGGTCCTAAGATGACGGCGAACGCCCTATGACTCCAGAACTGGAACGCGCGCTGAAACGACACACGCAGTGGTTCGGGTCCTACAAGGCATCCGGCGAACTGAAGAAAATACAGGTGTGGCTGATTGTGAATGGGGGACAGATCGAATTCCTCACTCCGGGGAATTCGTATAAAGTGAAGCGAGCGCGAAAGAATCCGCGTGTGGTGTGTTATGTGGGGAGCAAAGACGGTCCCGCGATTTCTGGAACGGCCCGAATCATTACCGACCGAAGCGAAGTGGGGCGGGTTTACCGAGGCTACTGGAAGATTCACCCGTTGCGGATGGCGATAGTGATCGGACTGCGACTTTGGATTGAGATGCTGTTGAACAAGCGGGTGGTGGTCCGAGTCCATCCGGACGAGCCGAATCCCTTAGAGGGACTGAGCGATCCTGCTAGCTGACACTGCCTGAGCGGGATGGGACACGCTGCAACCTTCGAACCTTGCAACCTTCCAACGCGGTTTTCGCCTACAACTCTTTCCCTCCGCCCGTGTTAAATATGCTAGGGCAATTCGCAGGCGCTATTTCCTGATTCGACAAGGGGAAATGGGGCTAGCGATAGGTCAGAAAAACGAGGTGTTAGGCTCAAGAGAGAACTCCAGCAACTTGGCCCAGTGAAGTTAACCCCAGTGTAAAGCCCAGTGTGAAGAAGGAAGCGAAATGACGCGGCAGCAACTTTGCCGCGGAGCTTCAGGAGAGATTGGCCATGAGAAAACAGCTGCTTCGCCCTCAGATGTTACGCTTCTTGAGTTTGGTGAGCCTCGCGCTCGCGGTTTGTTTCTTCACCGCGCAGCGCGCGGCCGCCGATGATGACGATCCTCCCAGCCGCGTGGCGCGCCTCGCGTACACGGGCGGCAACGTATCTTTTAATCCCGCGGGAACCGACGATTGGGTCGCTGCGGTGGTGAACCGCCCGATGACCACGGGCGACAAGCTTTGGTCGGATGACAATTCCCGCGCCGAGTTGCATCTCGGCTACGCGGTGATCCGGCTTTCCGATCACACCGGTTTTTCTTTCCTCAATCTTACCGACGACATGACGCAACTGCGCCTAACCGAGGGCACGATCAACATTCGCTTGCGCCGGCTCGGCGATGACGAAACGTTTGAAGTGGATACGCCGAACCTGGCGCTGTCGATTCTGCGCCCCGGGAGTTACCGCATTAGTGTGAACGAAGCCGGCGACGCGACGGTTGTGGCTGTCCGCGACGGTCAGGGCGAAATCACCGGCGGCGGCTCGGCCTATACGATTCACGCGCGCGAAGAAGGCGTTTTTAACGGCGTGGACCAATTGGACGCCGATATTCAGCGTTTCCAAGGGGACGAAGACGATTTCGACCAGTGGTGCTCTGACCGCGATCGCCGCGAAGAGCATTCCGCTTCCGCGCGCTACGTTTCCGATGATGTGGTTGGCTACGAAGACCTCGATGATTACGGCGGCTGGCGCCCTGTGCCGGATTACGGCAACGTGTGGTTCCCGCATACCACCGTCGTCGGCTGGGCTCCTTATCGCTATGGCCATTGGGTCTGGATTGCGCCGTGGGGATGGACCTGGGTTGACGATGCCCCTTGGGGATTTGCTCCATTCCACTATGGCCGCTGGGTGGTTGTCGGCGGCGTGTGGGGTTGGGTGCCGTCCCCGCCGAGAGCGGTAGTGGGCGTGGCGTACGTGCGGCCTGTGTATGCGCCAGCGCTGGTAGCTTGGGTTGGCGGCCCGCATTGGGGAGTTGGAGTGGTTGCTGGTGGCGGACCGGCTGTGGGCGTAGCCTGGTTCCCGCTGGGACCGCGCGACGTGTACTGCCCGTCGTACCACGTTAGCGAGCGGTACGTGACCAACGTGAACGTCTCGAACACCACCATCATCAACCGCGTGCAAGTGACCAACGTCTACAACAACGTTTACGTCAACAAAACCGTGAACGTGACCAACGTTACGTATCAGAACCAGACGCAAGTCAACGCGGTGACGGCAACTTCGCGGGAGACTTTCGTCTCCGCAGGATCTGTGCACAACAACATGATTCGCGTGAACGCGAAGGAAGTGACGGCGGCTCCGGTCGCTCCCATGACGCCCGCGGTTGCGCCGCAACAGCGCAGCGTAGTAGGTGCAGGAGCGGCGGCGAGAGTTACGCCGCCAGCCGCAATTGCGAACCGCGCTGTCGTGGCCAAAGCTGCTCCGCCGCCAGCTCCCGTGTCTTTCGCGAAGCAACAGCAAATCGTGCAAGCCAATGGCGGCAGGCCTGCGGCGATCTCCGAGATGCGCCGCGTGCAGCAGCAGCAGGAAAATGCGCAAGTCGAGCGGCCCAACATCAAGATGGCGCCTCCGGTGCGCCAGGGTCCCGCGCAAAACGCGCCGGCAAACCGCGCGAACGCCGACGTGCAAGGCAACGCGAATCGGCCAGCGCAGGGGAATACGAACCCAGCGAATCCGCCGACCTACAATCCGCCGCCAAACGCGAACGCGGGCAATTCGAATCGCCCGAACAACGTTCCCGCGAACCAGGGCAACAAGCCGGCAAATGCTCCTGCGAACCAAGGTAATCCGCGCGGCTACAACGACCGGCCGCCTTCTTCACGCTCGAACAATTCCGGCAACGCGAATCCGCAACTCGACCAAAAACACGAGCAACAGCTCCAGGACTTGCGCCTGAAACAGGACCAGGAACGCCAAAAAATCGAGCAGCAGCAGGTTCAAGCGCGCCAAAAAGCGGAACAAAACGCCAACGCCCAAAAACAACAGGAAGCCGACCAAAAACAGCGTCAGCTCGATCAGAAACAACAAAATCAATTGCAACAGCTCGAACAAAAACACGACCAGCAGCAACAGAAGCTTGAGCAAAGACAACAACAGGAACGACAGAAGCCTGCGAAGCAGGATAAGCCCGCCAAGCAGGACAAGCCGGCGAAGCAGGACAAAAAGGACGACAAGCCGCATCGCTGAGAACTGCGGCGCTAGCAACCGCACCACTGAGAAGCACACAAATTGTTCAATCTGGGCGAGGTGTTCGAAGAGCGCTTCGCCCCTTTTTTTTACGTAACCGCACTCGGTGAGTGTTGGACAAGGCGGGCCTCGTTATTGTTGACGGTCGAGGCTGTGGACAAGAACACGCAATCCTTCGAAGTTTTTCACGCGCGAAAGTTTGGCGTGGTCTGCGTAGGATTTTCAGCGGCAAACAAAGCGGCATTTCTCGCGGCGACAAAGCGGGATTTTTCACCGGCGACCAAGTAGTATTTTCCAAGGAAAATATGAAGCGAAGCTCCGCGAAGAAACGGCAGTCCAAATCAAGATCGCCATCCAAAGCACAAACACGGCTGCGCGCTGGCGGGCGTAACGTTTCCGAGTTGCAGCTGTACGCGATTCCGGGGATGCCGGAGATTCGAAAGGGTGAGGATCTGGCTAAGGTGATTGTTGGCGCCGCGGCGAAGGCGGGGCTGGGCTTTGAAGAGGGCGACATTCTGGTAGTTGCGCAGAAAATTGTTTCGAAGGCGGAAGGCGCGGTTGTCTCGCTAGCGACGGTAGAGCCGTCGGAGAAAGCGCTGACGCTGGCGGCGGAATTGAAGAAAGATGCGCGCGCGATCGAAGTGATATTGCGGGAGTCGCGGCGCGTTTTGCGCAGCGAGCGGGTGCTGATTACCGAGACTAAGCACGGTTTTGTGTGCGCGAACGCGGGCGTCGATCATTCGAACGTGCCGGGCGATGACATGGTGACGGTACTTCCGCGCGATCCGGATGGGTCCGCGGAAAAGCTGGCAAGAGAGTTGAGCAAAAAAGCAGGAAAGCGAATTGCCGTGATAATCAGCGACACGTTTGGGCGGCCGTGGCGGCTGGGGCTTACGAATGTGGCCATCGGCGCAGCGGGATTGCCGGTGCTTCTGGATTTGCGCGGCACACGAGACCGGGAAGGGAAGCCGCTGACGGGGACCGTTCTTGCGGTTGCTGATGAGCTGGCTGCGGCGGCGGGTTTGCTTATGGGCAAGTCCGATGGCACTCCCGCCGTAATTATTCGTGGCTATAGCTTCAAGGCCGCATCAGAAAAAGCTGCGAGCATTATCCGTCCCGCGTCGGAGGACCTATTCCGCTAGCGGCGGACAGAGAAGGAGATCGGAGATCACGGAAGGCAGAAGCCGCGAAGCTGCAGGGCGCTGGAATTTGGCCCGAACCAGTACCCAAGAAAATGCGCAGCAGAAAAATGCTGGTCTGCTGAACCTGGGAACGTCGGCGTGATATTTAGGCGACGTGGCAGCTAAAGCAGAACACAAAAAGATCGGCTGTCGCGCACCAACACTCCGGGTGCGACGGAGGGGACTCGATTCGACTGACCGCTCCAACGATGAACGCCGAATGGCTGTGGCAGATGCGCTCGGTCATCGCGGTTCGCGGCGAAAACGATGCCTATGAGACACCCTTGTCTGAAATTTGGTTAGCATGAGGCAGGCCCTATTCGGGTACTTGAGGCTTTCTCCCACAAATTGCTTTTAAGTATGGCAACGTAATTCAATTCGGCAGATTGAGTTTCTTCAAGAGCGCGGCATATCGCGGGTCGTGGTGCAAGTTCTTCAGTAGGGGGTCAACTTTCGTTTCGATCAGACCGGGGTTACGTTGGGCATAAGCTCGGTCCAGCCACTCGAACGCTGCACCGGACTGGTTCCGGAAAGCATAAACTTTAGCGACCTGGTACTGGTTACTTGTATGGTATTTTATAATCAACTCACGCAATGCGGCGTCCGACTCCTTTTTCCGACCAAGCGCGTAATATGCAATCGCATACAGAAACACACGGGAGGGCTCATAGCGTTCTCGCTTGATTTCAGGCAATGCATCCTGCGGCCGCCCCTGCATTACATAGATTTGGCTTAACATGAGAGGGCCGGGGTAAACATCGGGGTTCAGTTCGAGCGCCTTCTTGCAATCCCCTGAGGCTTGGTTCAGCTGGCCCATGAAAAACTCGGTCTCTGCGAGGGTCTCCCAACTGCGTGCATTAAGCGGATCCAAGTCAACGGCCCGGCGGTTCAATCGAAGAGCTTCGTCAAGACGGCCCAGCATGGCTGCCGAGGAAGCAGCGCCCCTTACCGCCTCGGGATTTCCGGGCTCGAGTTCAACCGCCCGCTGGTAGGAAGCATCCCCTCCAGCCCAATCGAAGTCGAGCTGTTGCTTTATCCGTCCCATTTGGGTATGGGCCTCTGCTAGGTTCGGCTTCAGCGCTAAAGCTCGCTCAACTTCTTCACGCGCAAGCCGGTAACCCTCCTCAGTGGGAATAAGGCCCCTCATGCCTTGCCACTTGCGTACCCGAGACAATCC
>Ga0307471_100000047_pt1 | contig 54187 bp, 40 predicted proteins | sample atmos_gasesAM3C__2_FD_204566 | JGI IMG/M metagenome (GOLD analysis project Ga0307471, IMG submission 204566) | Hardwood forest soil microbial communities from Morgan-Monroe State Forest, Indiana, United States - atmos_gasesAM3C_515 | ecosystem: Environmental > Terrestrial > Soil > Temperate... | reverse complement strand
CGCCGATCGCCGCTCCCTTGCCTCCGCCGGCAAGACCTCCAATTAAGGCGCCTGCGGCGGCCCCGCCACCGGTGATTGCGGCGGTTCGCTTCCCTTTGCCTTTTTCCGTCGCCCCGTACGAGTGCGTTGCGATCAGATAATCCTTGCCGCGCACGTTGATCCTCGTCAACTTGATTGTCAGTAGTGCTTCGCCCTTGAACTTCCCCTGCTTCTTCGCATCCACGACCGTCCCCGTCACGCGCGCTCCCTTTGGAATGGCTTCTTCTCCGTCAACAACAAGGGGAGTGGCCACGGTCGCCTCAAACTCCTCTCCCGGCTTCGCGGAATACGAACTTACGGATGTTGACAAAATCACTGGAATTGCCGTCCCTGCGGCCACTACAAGCGGCTTCTGCGGTTCCGGCGGTTGGTTTATCGGATTCGCGGCTTGCGCCTGCTCTTGTGTCGGCACCTGCACTGGCGCTTGGGTTTGCTGCGTTCCCGGCTGAACGTTTGGAGCGCCTTGGCCGCCCGAAGCAGGTGCGTTTGACGCTGAATTTGGCCCCGGCGTCGTCGCTGCCGGAGATGCCTGGTTTGTCGCTATCCCCGAATTCTTGCAGCCGGGAAGGAGACACAATGCCGCTGCTACGCTGTAAATCACCCATTTCTTATTCATGGATTTCTTTTGCTCCTCGATTTGGTCTGCCAACTTCTTAGGCCCTTGTTGAATCTCTCTGTTGGCACGCAACCGGAGTCCTTCAGTTCATCCTTATTTGCATACTATCATTTACTGCTATCACTGAGTAAGCGGCCCGCTCCTTCCTTAATCTGCCCTCACGCTTCTCTGCATTTCATTTTCTCTTTTATTTTTCCTTCCCCGCTTTGTTAGACTGAGGACCCAACCGGCCCATGAGTGAGTCCTATAAACGTTCTAATTTCTGGCGTGGCCGCCTTCCCTGGCGGACAAATCTCATCGTCATTCCCGGCTCCATCGTCCTTGCGTCTCTTCTTCTTTTCGCTCTCGCGCAGACTCTTGATGTCGCTGAATTTCGCGGCACCATCCATCTTCCCGCCTGGGTCAATCAGGGCAGCGCCAGCGACTGTCGCGACCTCGTCTCGGCCACTGCCGGGGCGATCATCACGACTCTTGGCCTTGTCCTCTCCATCACCGTACTCATCTTCTCCACCGCCGCCACTCAATTTGGCCAGCGCCTCCTTCGCCGCTACATGCGCGACCGTGGCACGCAAACCGCTATCGGCATTTTCTCCGCCACCTTCGTTTTCGCCCTGCTCACTCTTCTCTCAGTCACTTCCCGTCGTGGCGAGCTCGAGTACGTCCCTTGGGTCTCCGCTTGGACCAGTCTTCTCATGGCCCTCACCTGCGTCGCTTCCCTCATATACTTCATGCATCACGTCGCCGTTCTTATCCAGGTCAACACCGTCCTGGCCAGCATTCGTCAAGATATCGTTCGAGTTCTTGACACCATGCGTGGCTCCGCCAAGCGTCCTCTTTCCGCGGCTCCTTCACTCCAGCCTGCCCCCAATTTTTCCTTGACTGCTCCTGCCAGCGGCTACTTCCAGCGCATGGACCACAATTACCTCACGGAAGCCGCGCGCCACGCTGGTGTCGTCATCGAATTCATCGTCAGCCCCGGTCATTTCTGTCTCAAGGATTCCGTTGTTGCTCTCGCTCGTCCCTCGGGCCCTGGCTCTACTCTTTCTTCTCCTCCTCATGCTTTCTTGCAATCCTTCCACGATGGCGTCTTCTTTGGTCCGCGCCGCACCATGCGCCAGGATCCCAAATTTGCCATTCTTCAAATCGTTGAGATCGGGCTTCGTGCCATGTCCCCCGCCGTCAATGATCCTTTCACGATGATTACCTGCATTGACACGCTTGCCGCCAGCCTCAAAGCCTTTCTGGACTTGCCGCCTATCGATCCCGTTCACGTGGACTCCACTGGCCAGCCGCGCCTCATCGAGCCCCAATTGACGTTCGAGAGGGTCGCAGACGCCGGCTTTGATCCCATTCGCCAGGTCTGCCGCGACTCGGTCGCTACTACTCTCCGCATCTTCAACGCCATCTCTTCTCTCGCTCCCTTTCTCCGCTCCACCACCCAAGTTGATGCCCTTGCTGCACAGGCCGATCTCACGAGAGAAGGTTTCACCGCCGGTATCGTCTCCCGTGATGCCCTCGCCATCCAATCCGCCTACGACTCCGCCAAGTCGGCCCTCGCCTCCGCCCGCCAGCACCTCTCTTAACGCAGAGCTACTTCGCCAGAGCTGGGGGGCCCTTCTCTTTCATTTGTCGTACAGCTTTTGTTCTCGCAATTGCGTGATTCTCGTCCTGGCTACGCCATCTGCCGACCATTGCCCCATCCCGGATTGCACGAACTCTCTCTCCGCAATTACAATTTCGCCATGCTTCCCGAATCTCGCGTTGCTCCGCCTATCCCTCCCGCCGAAGCTGCCCGTATCGTGCGGGAACTCTTTTCCTTAGACACCACCGCTGGTCCTCTCCCCGGTGAATACGACGACAATTTCCATCTGCAAACTTCTGACGGCCGCGCCTTCGTCCTCAAGATCATGCACCCTGCTCGCGAATCCTCTTTCGTGGACATGCAATGCCGCGCCCTCGCCCATCTCGCTCTGCGTGCCCCGCATCTCGCTCTTCCACGAGTTATCTCCAGCTCCCGCGGCGAACTCTTTTCTCGACTGACCGTCGCCGATGAATCTGACCGCCTCATCTGGCTCCTCACTTTTCTCCCCGGTAAGACTCTCGCCGAAACGGCCCCCCACTCTCCTGCGCTCCTTGCTTCCCTCGGCCGTCTGCTCGCGGAAATGGATTCCGCGCTCCTCGACTTTTCTCATCCCGCAACGAAACGCGAACTCAAGTGGGACATCTCCCGCTCGCTCTGGGCCCGCCAATATCTACCCTTCATCCCCGATCTTCATCGCCGCGCCCTGCTCCAACATTTTTTCGACCTTTTCGCAGAAGAAGCTCTTCCGGTTCTCCACCGCCTCCGCCGCAGTATCATCTACGGTGATGCCAACGATCACAACGCCCTGGTTTCTGCCGAAGCGCAAGAAGTCGTCTCCGTAATTGACTTCGGGGACATGCACACCGCTCCCCTTGTCGCTGAACCCGCCGTCGCCGCCGCCTACGCCATCCTTGGCAAACAAAATCCTCTCCCCGCCGCGGCGCAAGTCTTGGCCGGTTATCAAAGCGTCTTTCCCCTCAACGACGACGAACTTGCCGTCTTTTTCCCGCTGATCGCCGCGCGCCTGGCCGTCAGCGTCGTCAATTCCGCGCACCGCCAACCGCTCCACCCCGATGATCCTTACGTTACGGTCACCGAAGCCCCAGCTTGGGCCGCTCTTGAGCAGCTCGCCCAAATCGATTCCCGCCAAGCCCTCGAATACTTCCGTTCCGCTTGCGCTCCGCATTCTTCATTGCCTGTCAATCACGGCAGCACCCTCGATGAATCCCTCGCTCTCCGCCGCTCTCTTCTTGGCAAGAACCTCTCCCTCTCCTATGACAAGCCGCTCAAGATCACACGCGGCTGGAAACAATTTCTATACGACGACACTGGCCGCACTTATCTGGACGTTTACAACAACGTGCCTCTCGTCGGCCATTCGCACCCTCGCGTCGTCCGCGCCGTCTGTGAACAGCTTGCTCTACTCAACACCAATACCCGGTATCTCCACGACAATATCCTTCTCTACGCTCAGCGCCTCACCGCGCTCCTCCCCTCTCCGCTGGGCGTCTGCTATTTTCTTAACTCCGGCAGCGAAGCGAACGAGCTCGCCCTGCGCCTAGCGCGCACCCACACTACCCGCGAGGACGTCATCGTGCTCGAGCACGCCTATCACGGGCACACGTCCACCCTCATTGACATTAGCCCTTATAAATTCAATGGCCCCGGAGGCCGCGGACAAAAACCCTGGGTCCACGTCGCGCCCATCCCGGATGACTATCGCGGCCTCTATCGCCGCGGCGAGACCCATCTCGGCAAGAATTATGCTGCCCATGTCGCCGAAATTCTCGAAAAGTGTAGAAGGGAAGGGAAGCCCGTTGCCGCCTTCATCGCCGAAACGCTGCCAAGCGTCGCTGGCCAAATTGTTTTTCCGCCAGACTATCTCGCCGAAGCCTATAAACATGCGCACGCGGCTGGAGCCGTCTGCATCGCGGATGAAGTCCAGGTTGGGTTTGGCCGCCTCGGAACACATTTCTGGGGTTTTGAAAGCCAACACGTTGTTCCCGACATCCTCGTGCTGGGAAAACCCATCGGCAACGCCTTCCCTCTCGCCGCCGTCATCACCACTCCGGAAATCGCCTCTTCTTTCGCTAATGGCATGGAATTCTTCTCCACCTTCGGGGGTAATCCGGTCGCGTGCGCCGCGGGTCTGGCGGTTCTCGACGTCCTCCGCGACGAGCAACTCCAGCAAAATGCCCTTCAGGTCGGCTCCCGCTGGCTCCAAAAACTCCGCGCCCTTCAAGCCGAACATTCCCTGATCGGCGATGTTCGCGGTTCTGGCCTCTTCCTGGGCCTTGACCTCATCACCAATCGCGAAACTCGCGCTCCTGCCACGGCGCAAGCCAACTATGTGGTCAACCGCCTCCGCGACCATGGCATCCTCGCTGGTACCGACGGCCCCCACCACAATGTCCTCAAGCTCCGTCCCCCACTGATCTTCACCGACTTTGACGCTGGCCTTTTCACTTCCACACTCTCCTCCATCCTCGCGGAAGCCCCCGCTCAACCCCTGTAGCCGCTGTCGACTCATCTCCTCTCCGACCACCAATTCTTCTTGCCCAGCCCCCTTGTAACGTTTACCCGTCCCCCGACTCCAATTTTCGGAGGCCATTTCCCGAATGGCTTGCCTTTCTCAATCTCTCGTGATTTAAGGGTGTTCATGATAAATCCCATCTCCGCGTACACGCACTGGCTGCACACACGATGGCCTGCGGGTACGGTCGAGAAACTCCCTGTCAGCGGCGAAGACGGCCTCGCTAATCTCCCCAGCGTCCGCATCGTCGGCGACCTGACCGGCATCCCGCTCTTGAAATTCTCCTCGCTCACGGCCACGCGCGCCGTCCGCGCTATTCTGCGGGAAGACTCCTTCCTCAAACGCGACACTTCCGATCCCGTCATCCTGGACCTCGCGATCATTGGCGGCGGCGTGGCCGGCATCTCGGCGGCCATCGAGGCCAAGAAAGCCAATCTTCGCTTCCAGGTCTTTGAAGCGACGCAACTCTTCTCCACAGTTGTCAATTTTCCGAAAGCCAAGCCTATTTACACCTACCCCACCGATCTCGTGCTCGACGGCGGCTTGAAGTTCTCCGCCACCATAAAAGAATCTTTGCTCGACGAAATGGAAGCGCAACGCCAAGCCGCCGGCATCGAACCTGCCCCCACCCGCATCGAGCGTCTCGAGCGTGACGGCAACCTCCTCGTCCTCCACCATGCCGGCAATGCAAGAACGCGCGCCCACCGTGTCATCGTCGCAATCGGTCGCAGTGGTAATTTCCGTAAACTTGCCTGCCCCGGCGAAGATCTGGACAAGGTCTATAATCGCCTCTACGATCCCAAGGAATTTGCAGGCAGGGAAGTCCTCGTCGTTGGTGGTGGCGATACCGCCCTCGAGACTTCCATCGCCGTCGCCGCCTGTGGCGGCAGAGTCACGCACTCTTATCGCCAGAAAAACTTCTCCCGCCCCAAGCCCGAAAATCTTGAAAAACTGCTGATGCTCGCGAACGATCCCGCCGCTCCCGTTGCTGTCGAGCATCCCTCTTCCGAGCGTGTCACCACCGCCGCCAGTTCGGACATGCGTGGCGACCACGCACCCGGCTCTGTTCGCTTGCTCCTCGAAACCACCGTCGTAAAGGTCGAGCCAAAATCCGTTACCCTCCGCGACGCTTCCGGAAAAGACTCCGTGATTCCCAACGACGTAGTGTTTACGATGCTGGGCCGCGAAGCCCCTCTCGATTTCTTTCGTCGCTCGGGAATTCCCATCCGCGGCGAATGGTCCGTGAAAACTTGGGTCACCTTTCTCGCCTTTTTTGCCTTTTGCTGGTTCGTCTATTTCTGGAAAGCCAGCGGTCATCTCAATCAGCTCTTTCAAAGAAATCACTGGTTCCCCTTCAACGTTCCCGCCGTCCTCCAGAGTTTTGGCGGTGGGATCGCCGCGCAGTCCGCCGATCCCCGCACGCTTCTCGGCACACTCACCATCGATCTTGCGCAGCCAGGCTTCTTCTATTCTCTGGCCTATACTTTCGTCATCATTGCCTTTGGCATCCGGCGCATCCGGCGCCGCAAGACCCAATACGTCCGCCTGCAAACGTATTCCCTCATGGCTTTCCAGCTTATCCCCCTGCTGCTCTTGCCCTACGTCATCCTGCCTCTCATGGGCCACAACGGCTGGTTTGATTCCGGTGTCCTTAAATCCGTCGCGGATCACCTTTTTCCCGTTGTGAATTACGACCATGGCCGCGAATACTGGCGGGCCTTCGGCCTGATCCTTGCCTGGCCGCTCTTCATTTGGAATGTTTTCACTTCCCAGCCGATGTGGTGGTGGCTGGGCATTTCCTTCTTGCAGACTTTTGTGATTATTCCGTTGATCGTCTATCGCTGGGGCAAGGGCGCTTACTGCGGCTGGGTCTGTTCTTGCGGCGGCTTGGCGGAAACTCTTGGCGACTCGCACCGCGAAAAAATGCTCCACGGGCCTTTTTGGAATCGCTTGAACATGCTCGGCCAGGCGATTCTCGTCTTCGCCAGTCTGATCGCCCTGTTGCGCTTCATCAGTTGGGCCGCGCCGAATTCATCCTTTGGCCGCGCGGCCGCAACCTGGTTCAGCGGCTTGCTCAGTGGTTGGTCGCTTCTGGGCGTGGAGGTCAACTACTACCACCTCGTCGATATTTTCCTCGCTGGGGTCATCGGTTTGTGCATGTATTTCTGGTTCAGTGGGCGCGTGTGGTGCCGCTTTGCCTGCCCCCTCGCCGCCCTGATGCACATCTACGCGCGTTTCTCCCGCTATCGCATTTTCCCCGAAAAGAAAAAGTGCATCTCGTGCAATGTCTGCACTTCCGTCTGCCACCAGGGCATTGATGTCATGAACTTCGCCAACAAGGGGTTACCCATGGAGGATCCCGAATGTGTGCGCTGCTCTGCCTGCGTCCAGATGTGCCCGACTGGCGTCCTCACCTTCGGCCGCCTCGATTCCGCCGGCAAAATCATCTACGACAAGCTCATCGCTTCTCCCGTTCAGCTCCGCGAATCCCACTGAATCGGGTCGCCCTTCTCTTCACCCTGGGGATTGTCGGCCTCAAGGCTAGATATGCTGAGAGAAAATCCTCAGTTCTTGCGGGCTCACTGCACTGCTACTTCCGAAGCGCAATACTCAAAAAGGAAAGCGCGCCGAGGTAGCGGACCACAATCCGGTAGGTCGAAAGAATCCTTCGATAAAGCTAGAGAGAAGGACGGCGCAGCATGGCTTTTTTGGCCTGAGCGGCTTGCGCAGGGAGAAGAGTGGCCATTTTGCGAATCATGGCCAGCACAAGACGCTTGTCACCCTCGGAGAGAGTGGTGCTGTACTTCTTGATTTCGGCGAGGAAACGAATTTCATCCTGGGAGAGTTCGCCAAGCATTTTCTGGGTTTCTTTATCGCGTGGAGTCTCCGTGCCCGGGAAGAAATCGGCGAGAGAAATCTCCATGGCTTCGGCAATCTTGGCGAGAGTTTCGAGGGAAGGCACGGTGTGGCCGTTCTCGACACGAGAGAGGTAGCAGCGCAGTAGGCCAGTGCGGCGCTCGATGTCGCCCTGCGACAATCCCCGCTGGCTACGATAGGTCTTGATGACTTCCCCGATGTTGACTTGTGGTTTCTCTTTCGGCACGGTTTCCCCCAATCACACTCGTATCTTAGTCACTAACAGCAGGAGTGGCAAGGGGGAAAGGCGAGTAGCTGGTTTCGAAAGGGTAACCGGGGTGGATGAATGCGCGAAGAGTGCGGCACCCTTCGAGGTCATGGTAAACCCTTCGAGACTCCCTTCGCAGCTCCCTTCGAGACTCAGAGCTGGCGGGGCAAGCCGGGTAAAACCTCAAGTCTAACTGCAAGGCGGCCTCTAGTGCAAGAGTCTAGGTGAGGCTGGAACGATATTAAAACCCTCGATTTCGAGGGCAGGATCTTTTCCTGCAAGGTCGCCAGTGTCGAAGGAAGCGGCCACGGATTTCGCTTCGCCGGGAAGCAGGGAGAAAAAGTTATCGTCCCAGAAGATGGGGACAAGGTCATCGCCACCAATACCGCGAGTCAGCCGCGGATGAATCTGGAAGGCGACGCTGGAACTGGGGTTCTTGATTTTGAGGCGGAGCTCACCCGTTCGTCCATCGCGATGAAAGTCGGCTTTTACGTCGAGCGTGACGGACGGGAGAGAGTTAAGAGCGGTGAGGTCGCCGAAGTCTTTCTGCGGAGTGTAGGCCGTGTCACGTCGGTTTTTCCAATCCATGGTGTCGGGCGTGGTGGAAAGCCAGTAGAAATTGTCGCTGAGAGTCTTGCCAGAAGCGTCTTGCAGCTGAAGCTTCAGGAAGTAGGTCGTGGAGAGGTTGTCGGGCTTGGGCAGGTCAAGAGCTTTGGCGCTGGCATCAGCGGGAAGATCGAGAGAGGCGACCTTGGAAGCGACCTCCTTGGCATCAATATTGTAGAGCTTGGCGGAAACCTTCAGGTTATGGATGGGCTCGTAGGTGCCGTTGACGACGGCGACGGAATTGTCGTCATAACTGTATTGGACGTGGACAATTTCCTGGGCTTTCTTGGTGCCGAAGTAGCCGCCCCCGGGGACGAGGTAATAGTCATAAAGGTGCCAGATGAGGGAAGGCCAGGCATTGTTGAGCATCCACTGGATAACGCCGGTGGAGACGTATTTATTGCGGGCATAGGCTTCAAACATAGCGCGCTGGTTTTCGTAGGCCATGGCCTGGGCCTTGCGCTCGTAATCGTCGAGGTAGGCGGCGGTGCCGTAGCGCTTGTTGAGGGCGTCGGTAAAGATGTTGACGGTGGTGAAGCGTTCGCCGCCAGCGTGGAAATTCCAATAATCATCGATAGGCCAGAGGTGATCCTTGGGGATAAATTTCGCAAGGCTTTCCTTCGTGGGAATCGCCGGTCCGGGGCTGGTTTCCGTGTTATAGCCAAAGGCGCCGCCTGCTTCGGTGTCGACGAGCCAGTACATGGGCGGTTCGTATTCGTAGGGTCCGGTCATCTTGACACCGGACTTTCCGGAGATAGTGGTGGGGGTCTCAGAAGCCGAGGAGAGGGTAGGGTTGGGCCAACCAAGGTCCTTGAGGATGGCGAGGTACATGGATTCGATGTCGGGGGGAGGGGGATTGTCGCTGCCATAGAGCCAGACGAAAACGCTGGCGTGATTGCGGAGTCGAGTAATTTGATCGGTGAGCGAGGCGGCGGCGATCTTCCTGGTTTCGGGAGTCCAGGTGTTCCAATGCTCCCACATGTCGCAACAGATCCAGCCGGGCATGACGAGAATGCCGAGACGGTCAGTTTTGTCGAAGAATTCGTCGCGGTCGACTTTGCCTTCGAGGCGAATGGTGTTGAGGCCCATGTGCCGGGTGTAGGCGAGGTCCGCGTCGAGTCGTCTTGAGGACCAGCGGAGAAGCATGTCGGGGGTCCAAGCAGCGCCGCGAATGAGGACGCGCTTGCCATTGATGGTGAAGACCCGAGCACCTTTGGGGCTAAGTTCTGAAGTGACCTCACGAATACCGAAATTGACGGTGGTACTGTCGGAGATTTCTTTGCCAGTCGCTACCTGGAATTTTGCCGTGTAGAGATAGGGGTCGCCCATCTGGTACGGCCACCAGAGACGCGGATGGGAAAGTTTCGACTGTGGGAACTGCTCAGGGGTAAAACGAACCGTTTTGGTTTCACTCGCCGCCAAATCGACTGGCTGCGAAACGTGAACGGTGTGCGACTTAGTGGCAGCGGGGTCGGAAGGCAAAACATTCGTCGGGTAGAATTCAACTTCCAGCGTGGTCTTGACGGGATGATCGGAGGTGTTGCGCACGTCCGCGGTGAGCGTGAGCGCTGCAGAATTGTAGTCGGCAGAAAGTTTAGAACTGACGAACGGGGCGCGCAGCGTAATAGGGCCGCTAGGGGAGAGATAAACTTCGCGCCAGATGCCCATGTCCTTGTCGGGAGGAGTGGGATTCCAATCCACCCAGGTCAGAGCGAGATCGTTTTTCTCCGGGGCGAAAACTTCGACGGCAAGAGCGTTTTCACCGGACTTTTGGAGGAGCGAGTCGATGCGAAATTCGTAGGCACGGTAGGGTCCGGCAACCTCAGCGCGGTCGGCAATTTTTTTTCCGTTAAGCCAGATATTGGCGCGGTAATTGATGCCGAGAAAATGGAGCCAGGCCTGCTTATTGGTGTAATTGTGGGGAGTTTCAAATTCTACGCGGAACCAGAAGGAGCAGCGGAAGGGGCTGTCGGCGGGCATGTCGCGATTGGAGAAGGGTTCCGCACCGCCCAGGCTGACCCCGGGGAATGATTTCAGATTCACGCCGTAATTCGGGTCGGGAAGAGTCTTATCGGCCACGAGTGCGCCAACAACTGTGCCGGGAACTTCAGCAACGTGCCAACCGTTGGCGGCAAACCCGGTAGTGGAGATTTCTTCGGCGGATGATTGATCAATGCAGGAAGACTGCATTTTCCATGGGCCCTGAAAATAGAACGCCGGGGCAGATGAAGCGTTTTGCTCCGTAGCGGAGATGCGCCTGGCGAGTGAGCCAGAGAAAAGCAGAATCAAGAACACGCAGGCGAGACGAATAGAGAAAGAGCGGAACCAGGACATTGCTACCCTCACGAGTGATGATGAATTAGATTAAACCGATTCAATACAGGGTTCCAGTGCTTTTTGCAGGAAGGGCCGCGGTGCCTCGATGCTGGACGAGCAACCGCCCGAGGGAGGGTCGATGATCTAAGAAATTCAGAAAGTATCGACGGAGATTTCGGGGGTGTGCGGGGACCAGTCGGCAGGCGGGAAGGCCGCGCGCCAGAAATTAGGATTGGGCTTGACGAACTCGATGCCAACTTCATTCTTGCCATCACCGATGGGGCTAAAGCGAGCGACGCGACAAGACTGCTCTTCTCCGGTTTCCGGGTTTTTGAGGATGATGACCTGACCGGGGCGGACCTTGAGCGACAGATAGATGGGTCCACCGTGAGCGTTCACCACGGCCGTGAACGCCGACTCCGCAACGGGTTGTTTATCCGGGCCGCGAGCCGTGACTTCCACAGGGATGCGCAGCAAAACACGCTGGCTGCGGCGCCGGTTGCTCATCGTAGCGAGGTTTGACGAAAGAGAAGACTTGCACTCCGTCTCTTGGAAGATAGTTATGGCTGTTCGAAGTGAAGGCGTCAAGAGGAGGAAGGTACGGGGTTTCCAGAGAGAAAAAGATGGACCCGGAGGAGGGAGTCGAACCCACACGATTGCCACATCGAAGGAAAGGTCCCAAGGTCTTATCGTTTGCCGCGCCCGGTTCGGCGCAGACGTCTCTCTAGGTAAGGCTCTGTTTGCAAGCGAATGTGGTAGACTCACCTTTTCTCCTGTTGACCATCTAAAGGAGTGTATGCCGTCTTCCAAAAGCGAAGTTCTACAGGGAACACTGGATTTGCTTGTGCTAAAGACGCTCGATTCCATGGGGCCGATGCACGGGTTTGGGATCGCCTCGCGAATCCAACAGGTCTCAGAAGGCTTACTGCAACTGAACCAGGGAACTCTGTATCCCGCCCTGCTGCGGCTGGAGCAACGCGGCTGGATCGCATCCAAGTGGAGCGTTTCGGAAAATAACCGCAAGGCCAAGTATTACTCGCTGACCCGCGCCGGACGCAAGCAGCTCGAGGAGGAAGCGGAAAGCTGGGGTCGAATGTCCGCGATGATCAATCGGGTGCTGCGGACGAGCTAGCCAATGCGCGAATTTTTCCACACGCTCCTCCGCCGCCTCACTGCACCATTCCGGCGGGGCAGGCTCGAAGCTGACCTTGACGAAGAACTGCGCTCGCACCTGGAGATGGCCGCGGAAATGAACAAACGCAAAGGTATGAGCGCTGAGGACGCCCGGCACGAGGCGCTTCGCAGCTTCGGCGGGGTCGAGCAAACCAAGGAACTCTACCGTGACCAGAGGGGACTTCCGATAATCGAGACTACCTTTCAAGACCTGCGCTTCGGGTTGCGGATGCTCCGGCGAACGCCGGGCTTTTCTATCCTGGCGATCCTTTGCCTGACCTTAGGCATCGGCGCCAACACGGCAGTGTTTAGCTGGGTCGAAGGGATTTTATTCCGTCCTTATCCGGCGGTAACCCACCAAGAGCGGCTGCTGGCTCTGGCGGGTACGGCGCGCGGCGAAGCTGCCACTGGGCTCTCCTGGCCAGATTTCGCCGATTTGCAAAGGAACTGCACGCTCCTTGACTCATTTTTTGTAAGCAAAATCATGGGGACTACCCTCAGCATCGGCGACCGGGCCGAGCGCACGATTGGGAGCATCGTTTCGGCGAACTATTTTGATGCCATCGGGGTCCATCCGATACTTGGCCGCGGATTCGAGCCAGGCGAAGACTCAGGACGGAACGCTCATCCCGTGACGGTAATCAGCTACCAGCTATGGCACAGACGATTCAAAGGCGATCCGCAAATAATCGGGAAAACGCAGCGGCTCAACGGTGTGCTGCACACGATAGTGGGCGTAGCACCGGAAGGGTTTTATGGAACCTTTGTCGGCTGGGCGATGCAGTTCTGGGTCCCCACGTCGATGGAGGAAGTGTTTGAAGCGGGCGGCTACAAACTGGACGATCGCGGTGCGCGATGGATTGAAGCCTATGTGCGGCTGAAACCTGGTGTGACTGCCGAGCAGGCACAGAAGGAGATCTCTTCGGTAGCGAAACGTTTGGAAGCCGATTATCCGGCAACCAACCGCGGCCGCGGCATCAAGCTTTGGCCGCTATGGCAAACTCCTTTCAATAATGCCGGTACTCTGCTCCCCACTCTAGAAATCATGCTCGCGATGGTCGTTTTTGTCCTGCTCATCGCGTGCGCGAACGTCGGCAATCTGCTGCTCGTCAGATCGATCACGCGACGCCGGGAAATGACCGTTCGGCTGGCGATCGGCGCGGGTCGCGGCCGGCTCGTGAAACAACTTTTCACAGAAGGCCTGATCCTGTCGGCATTAGGGGCAATCGGAGGCATTGTCGTTGCGCACTGGTGCCGCCACGCGTTGGTGTTGCTCTTCCCGGCGCGGGCTGGGGTGGCGATGCACTTACCGGGGGAAATCGATTGGCGCGTCCTGGCGCTGAACGCCATAGTTTGCCTGCTTGCGACGCTTCTACTCGGGCTCGTGCCTGCAATGCACACAAGCAAGATCGATCTTGCCAGCGCATTGAAGGCGGACTCTGCGGCTGTCGTCGGGAGTCGAGAAAGGGCGTGGGCACGTTCGGGCCTGGTCCTGGTTCAGGTTTCGCTATGCTTCGTTTTGTTGGTGGGAGCAGGACTGCTGATGCAGAGCCTGCAGAAAATTCGGGCTTCCAGCCCAGGTTTTTCGACCCACGGAGTGCTGTTCACCACTATCGATTTGGTGTCGGCGGGATATGATGCGGAGCGCGCCAGGGATTTTCAAGACGAGCTACTTTATCGCGTGAAGGCGCTGCCGGGCGTCGAGTCGGCGGCGTTTGCGCGAATGACGCCGCTGAGCTATGGAAGTTTTTCTTCGACGCCGATTGTTGTGGATGGCTATCAACCTCCACCTGAGGAGCAGCCCATCGTGCAGTACAACGAAGTGGGTCCAGACTATCTCGCGACGATGGGGATCGCTTTGCTGTCAGGCCGCGAATTCACCCGCGCGGACGACGAGAGTGCTGCTCTGGTAGCCGTCGTGAATGAAACCATGGTCGCGCAGTATTGGCTCGGAAGGAATCCGATCGGCCAGCGCGTTCAGGTCAAAGGTCGATGGATGCAGGTAGTCGGTGTGGCAAGAGATTCTAAGTACGAGAGCGTGCGGGAGACGCCGAAACCGTTTTTCTATGTGCCGCGGCGCCAAAATTTCACCATTGGAGCAGGATTGTTTATCCGAACGCCGCTACGTGCGGAAACAGTAGCGACGGCTCTAGCTCGCGAAGTCCACGCGCTGGATGTGAACCTTGCTCCGTACGAGATGATCACGCTGCAAGAGCAGGTGGATCGCTCGACATCGCCACAGTTAGTGGCCGTTACTCTAGTTGGCGTTTTAGGTGCGTTGGCACTGCTGCTCGCTGTTATCGGACTGTACGGCGTGATGTCGTACGCAGTGTCACAGAGCACGCGCGAGCTTGGGTTGCGCATGGCGCTTGGCGCGGGTGCATCGAATCTGTTGCGGCTAGTGATATCGCGCGGCTTGGCGTTAATGGCAGGCGGCGCCCTTCTCGGGGCCGCGGTGGCACTTGGATTGACGGGATTACTTGGAAACCTCCTTTACAACGTGAGTCCGCATGATCCGCTCGCGTTCGGAGCAGCCTTCGCAGTAATGACTATCGCTGCGTTGGCAGCGTGTTTCTTGCCGGCCTGGCGCGCGACACGGACTGATCCAGCCCGGGCATTGCGGGATTGATATTCTGCTTCGGAATTTTGGCCGCCATACGCATTGATCTGGATCGTCGCCTTACCGGACAAATGCGGACCAAAACCTTTTTCGCATAAGTTAACTACAAACCTACTAAAAAAGAGGTGGCCCGGAGAGATTCCGGCCTTTTCTATATGTGCTTGAAAAGATGGTCCCGGAGGAGGGAGTCGAACCCACACGGGGAGTGATCCCCGGCAGATTTTGAGTCTGCTGCGTCTGCCAGTTCCGCCACTCCGGGAGGAGCACTTAAGAAAATAGCATGAGGAGGAGGGTGGGTAAAGCTGGCACAGCCGCGATAGCCGCGATGGGCATTACATCGACGTGGGTTAAACAGCGTCATGCGGGCAAGAAAGCGCAAGAGCGGGCCAGCCTCAAGGCCGGCATCAACATAAACCAAGACTAGAAAGCCGACGTTCCACTCTGCGGGATGGCCCGCGCGGCGCCGCTCCTGGCTGTGAGATACACTCACTGTAGATGGCACGCCAAAGACTTGGACAACATTTCCTTGCGGATGCGGGATGGCGCGAAAAAATCGCGCAAGAGATTCACGTTTCGCCGCATGGCATCCAACTTGCTAAAAGTGCGGACGAGCAAGAGCACTGCTGGATCGAAATTGGCGCGGGACATGGGGAAATGACGGAACACTTGCTGCAAAGCGCTGCGCCCGTTTACGCGGTGGAGGTCGATCCGCTGCTGATCGAAGGTTTGAAACGACTCGCGCGAAAGAAGCCGAACCTGAGCGTAGTGCCGGGTGATGTGCTGGAAACCGATTTACGCGCCGTTGCCAAAGGACGGCGAATCCGAGTGTACGGAAATCTCCCGTATTACATAACGTCGCCGATTCTTCACCATTTCTTCACCATTGCAGATCAGATTGATGAAATCCACATCATGATCCAGTTTGAGGTGGCTTTGCGGCTGGTAGCGCAGCCAGGGAGCAAAGATTACGGCTATATTTCCGTCGCGACACAGTTTTTCACGCGGCCAGAGCTTGTGTTGCGCCTGCCGCGCGGCGCGTTTCGCCCTCCGCCGGATGTCGATTCAGCGCTTGTAACGATGCGCTTGCCAGGCAAAGGGGCGGCGCTAGGCCTTGAAGAGACGGATAAATTCCTGGAGTTTGTGAAGAGCTGCTTCAGCCAAAAGAGGAAAACTCTGCTCAATAATCTTCGAGGCGTCGCCGATCCTGGGCGTGTGCGGAGTCTGCTGCGCTTACTGCAGTTGCGGGAGGATGCCCGCGCCGAACAATTGAGCGTGGCTGACTTCGTGAGTGTTTTTCGCGCTATTTCTTCACAGCCGCCGCCAGCCGATCAGGATAATCGGACATGATGCCATCTACGCCCGCTTCCATGAGGAGGCGCATATGGGCGGGCGAGTTGACCGTCCAACACACCACCTGGATATCGCATTTGTGCGCGTCGCGAAGAAAATTGGGAGTAACCAGGTCGCCGCGCGCGGCAATTTGGCGTCCGCCAATTTCCAATGTTTTCTCCAAGGCGTTTTCAAGATTTCCATCCGTGACCAGCCCGGTCATTAAGGTGGGGTCGATCTTGCGCAAGCTTGCCAGGATGACCGGATCGAAGGAAATGATGACCACACGGGGGATTTCCCCGGAATCCCTTAGCGCGCTGATCAAGGCATGTTCACCGCCCCAGAAGCCGCTAGGCTTCAACTCCAAATAGAAGACCGCATCGTTCCTGCGCGCGAATTCGAGAATCTCTTCGAGAGTGGGAACGCGCTCGCCGATAAACTCACTGGCAAACCAGGAGCCGGCGTCGAGGCGGCGAACGTCGGCCAAGGTCATCTGCTGTAGCAAACCTTTGCCGTTGGTCGTCCGGTCGAGAGTTTCATCGTGGATGGCGACGAAATGGGCGTCACGCGTCAAATGCAAATCGGTTTCGATAAAGGTCACGCCCTGGGCGACGGCCCGCCGAAACGCAGCGAGCGTGTTTTCCGGGGCGTAACCGGATGCACCGCGATGAGCAATGGCCAGCACGAACGAATGGCCCTCCGGGGCAGGCGCGCGGAAACGGCCTAGGGTAACAGCCGCGCTTCCCTGTCGTATGCTAACACTGCACGGATGGCACAACTGATGTGACAATAGAGAGTAGTGCTTGAAACGAAATGACAAACATTCTCGAAGGCAGCCAGCCGTGATCCGCCAGGCACGCTGGCCCGTTTGGCTGCTAATCCTGGGATTGATCGGATTGCCGCTACTCATCCAATCACAGGACCGTCCTGCCACAAAGAAACAAGCCTCTGCGGAAGGCCCCCAGGACACCCTCAGCCGGGCGATTCGCCACCAACTTAACGTCCTTCCCTACGGTTCTGTCTTCGACTACGTAGCATATACGCTCGACGGAACGAGCGTCACACTGACGGGGTACGCGGTTCGCCCCACTCTCAAGGTCGATGCGGAAAAGGCCGTGAAGAGCATCGAAGGAGTGGGAACCGTCGTGAACCGGATCGAAGTCCTGCCAGTCTCCGCGAGCGATGACGAATTGCGCCGGGCGATTTACCGCGGAATTTACGAGGATCCGGTTCTACAGAAATATGCGGTGGAAGCAATGCCCTCCATCCACATTATTGTGAAGAATGGCAGCGTAACACTGGAGGGCACAGTGGAGCAGGAATCGGAGAAACACCTTGCAGAAACACGGGCGAGCGGAGTGGCGGGGGTTCAAGAGATGAAGAATAATCTTCAGGTGCGGGAAAAAGGAAATGCCGCTCATTGAGAGACCGGGAAGACCAGCAAAGAACTTGGCGGTATCAAGGGGAAGTTCGTGACCGAGAACAAGGATCCGTACTCGAACCAAGGAGACTGGCGGGACACGCCAGCACGACAGAAACTGGTGGCATTGCGCCAAGCGCTGTTGCGATTGCATAAAACGTTGCTGGAGATGGAACGCCGGGAATACGAAAAACAGCATGGCGGAATTTCCACGGGCGAATTGTTCCGCCTGGTTCTAGACGACGCGCAATTTTCCTGGCTCCACAATTTATCGGAGTTTGTGGTCCGCATTGATGAATTGCTCTCCGGCGAGGCGGAGATTACGTCCGAGGACGCGCAAGGAGCAATGTCGCTGGCACGAAAAATGTTTGCACCGACCGAGACAGGCGATGGCTTTCAAAAAAAATACTTTGTGGCTATTCAGAAGGACCCCGCGGTCGTCATGGAGCACGCCGAGTTCGTGCGCCTGTTTCTGAATGAGCCTGCCGATGCTTGATGTGCGGGCCAATCAAGTTGGGGCTGGATGGGTGGAGATAAGCGATGAAAGGAAGCGGTGGTGCTGATGGCGCTGGCTAATTCACTCTTGCCAATTTATCCCGACGGGAACGGCGCAGGGGAGAAATTCGCGCACAGGCTGCGGGAACATGGGCTTGCCGATCTCGTGCGCGCCGAGACGGCCACGCTTCAAATCAACGTGGGGAAGTTTTGCAATCAGGCGTGCAATCATTGCCACGTCGAAGCCGGACCGAAGCGCTCGGAGATCATGAGGGAAGACGTTGCGCGGCGCACGATGGAGGTTTTGGCGTCGAGCCCGAGCATCACGACAGTGGACATCACGGGGGGCGCCCCCGAACTGAATCCGAATTTCCGGTGGCTGGTTAGGGAATCCAAGCTCCTGGGACGCCACGTGATTGATCGTTGCAATCTGACGGTACTGCTGGAAGAGGGACAGGCGGATCTGGGGAGATTTCTCGCGGCAGAAGGAGTCGAGATCGTCGCGAGCCTGCCTTGTTATACGAGCGAGAATGTGAACAAGCAGCGTGGCAAAGGTGTGTTTGAAAAAAGCATTGCAGCGTTGCGGCAACTAAACGCGCTTGGTTACGCGCTGCCCGGCTCAGAATTGAGGCTGAACTTGGTGTACAACCCGGTCGGTGCTTCCTTGCCTCCGGTACAAGAAAGGCTGGAAGCCGATTACAAAGAGCAGCTGCGCAAGCATTATGGAGTGGAATTTCACCATCTCTATACCATCACGAACATGCCCATTCATCGCTTTGCGGATTATTTGCAGCAGAGCGGGAAGTATGAAACGTACATGAATCTTCTGGTGGAGAACTTCAACGCCGGGACGTTGCCCAACCTGATGTGCCGAACACTGGTGAGCGTGGGGTGGGACGGCAAGTTATACGACTGCGACTTCAACCAAATGCTGGAAGTGGGGATCGAAAACGGAAGTGCGGCCCCCCACACCATTTGGGATGTGACGACCTTTAGTGGGTCGGCCGGGCGCAGGATCGCCACAGGTGGCCACTGCTTTGGCTGTACAGCCGGCGCGGGATCTAGCTGCGGCGGCGCGCTGGCGTAACAGCCAGTGAAGTAAGCCAGTACGGAAAAAGGTGAAGGCCCGCACCTGAGAGATGAAGATCTAAAGGCGGCTTTTTATGTGTTGCGGTTCCGCAGGATCTGAATCGCGCTGGGCACTGCCGCGCTTCCGCTGCTCGTTCCATTCCCCTCACCATCGGCCTCAGGCTTGTCGCCCTCGCCCGGCGCCAGGAAGAGGTCGGTCTCTACAGTGTGTTGTCTGGTGTACAGCTCAAAATATCGGCCATGAGCATCGTAAAGGCCCTGGTGCGTGCCGCGTTCGAGGATGCGGCCATCTTGCACCACCAAAATCTGCTCCGCGCGGCGAATGGTGGACAGCCGGTGCGCGATCACAAATGTGGTGCGGCCACGCATCAAGTAACGCAACCCTTCCTGGATGAGCGCTTCCGATTCGGAGTCCAGGCTCGACGTTGCTTCGTCCAGAATCAGGATGCGTGGGTCAGCCAGGATGGCCCTTGCGATCGACACACGCTGCTTCTGTCCGCCGGATAGCTTCACGCCGCGTTCGCCGACAATCGTTGCGTATTTCTTCTCGAACGTTTCCGCAAATTCGTCCACTCGCGCAATCCGGCACGCGGCCAGGATTTCTTCTTCGCTCGCGTTCGGCCGTGCATACGCCACGTTTTCGCGAATCGTCCCGTCAAACAGAAACGTCTCTTGCAGCACCACTCCCAACTGCGTCCGGTAAGTGCTTAGCCGCACCGAGGACAGGTCCGCGTCATCCACGAGAACTCGCCCCGCCGATGGCGTGTAGAATGCCGAAATCAATCCAATGATCGTGGATTTACCTGATCCCGAAGGTCCCACGAGCGCGGTCACCGTTCCCGGTTCCGCCACAAACGAAATCCCATGCAGCACTTCTTTCCCGGGCTCATAGGCGAAATGCACGTCGTCAAATTCCACTCGCCCTTGAATACGTTCCAGCGTTACCGCGCGCTTCGATTCCTGATCCTCTTTGGCTTCGCTCAGAATCTCGCGCGTCCGTTCAAGCCCGGTAATGGCTTCCGTGATCTGCGTCCCTATCGCCACAATCTGAAATACCGGCGCTACCAGCAGCACTAGAAACGCCGTGTAAGAAATCAATTGGCCATTCGTCATCGTTCCCGCCAGGATGTGCCGCGCGCCGAGGTACATGATGACCGCGCTGACCAATCCCATGAGCGTCGCCCCGGAGAGGCTCATGACCGAGGTGGCCGTAAGCGTCTTCAGAACGTTGTCCAGCAACCGTTGCACGCCGCCCGCGAAAACTTGTTCCTCGCGATCTTCCGCGTGATACCCCTTCACCACGCGCACTCCACCAAGCGATTCGGTGAGACGCCCCGTAACTTCTGCGTTGATTTTCGGCCGCGCCCGGAAAATCGGCCGAATGGTTGAAAACGCCTTGTTCAAGAACAGTCCGAACACGACCAGGATCGCGAACGCCACTAACGTCATCGAGGCATTCACGAACAATAAATAAACCAGGGCAACAACCGCCGTCATCAACCCGCCTACAAATTCCACCAGCCCCGTCCCGATCAGATTTCTCACTCCCTCCACATCGCTCATGATCCGCGACACCAGCACTCCCGTCTTGTTCGCGTCATAAAAGCTGATCGGCAACCTCCCGATGTGTGCCTGCACTTGTTTGCGCAGGTCCGTGATCATCCGCTGCGCCGACTTTGACAGCAATTGTGTCAGCGTGAAAGACGTCAACCCTTTGAGCAGCGTTGCCGCCACGACACTCAGCACGATCGGAAGCAGCAGTTCAACTTGATGTTTGCTGATGACGTTGTCGAACAGATATTTGCTGGACAGCGGAAGCACGAAGCCCGACAGCGTATTGATGGCCGTGAGAGCGAGTCCCAGCAACAGGATCCCCCGGCGCGGACGGATCAGCGCCCAGATCTCCGGCAAGGATTCCCAGTTGATCTTCTTCTTCGCCTTTTTCTCGCCGCTTACGGCGGTCAACGGTGCGGTTGTGGCTGTCGTGGACATAGTTCGATTGTATCGTCTGGGAGGATACCCCTTCGATGCGCAGGAGAGCAAAAGGAGTACGCGCAGAAGGGGGGCCGCGCACAGCAACCTTTGGCCCGACCGATCACGCGTTGGCCGAGTGCATTTCTTCCTTTTCAGCCATCGCTTGCGTTACAAGAGTTCCTAATTTGGTATACTCCTGCGCGGCAATCTCTTCAAAGGAAGCATCCATGTCTCCCAGAAAATTCTCCGCAATGGTTGTCCTTGCCGTCGCAGCATTATCTCTGTCTGTTTTTGCCGCGCAAAAAGATAAAAAAGCTGCCACTGCAAGAGACTCGCTGCGGCCCTCCTATGAACTGCCTCAACCGCAGAAAGAAACTCTCGATTACGCCATGTACGACAGTATGCGCGACGAGGCCATCAACCACTCTCACGTCATGGAATTCGCCTCGGCTCTCGCCGACGACATCGGTCCTCGCCTCACCGGCTCCCCCAGTCTGAAGCGCGCCAATGAATGGACGCGCGACCAGTTCACCGCCATGGGCTGCTCCAACGCGCACCTGGAAGACTGGGGCGAGTTCGGCATGGGCTGGCAACAACTTAATACCTGGCTGCGCATGACCTCTCCCGACACCGCCGTCTTCATCGCTCAGGCTGCTCCTTGGTCTCCTTCCACAAAAGGGGCGGTAACCGCTCCGGCGGTGTGGGCCGACATCAAGGAAGAGTCCGATTTTGAAAAATACAAGGGCAAGCTCGTCGGAAAGATTGTTTTTCTCGGCGAAATGCGCGAAGTCAAACCGGTAGAAAAGCCCCTCTTCACCCGTTATGACGATGCCGAGCTCAAGAAACTCGAGGAATTTCCCACAAAGCACGAACAGAACGCCGCGAACTTCCAGCGATTCCTCAAGCTGCTCGAGTTCCGCGAGAAAGTTGGGCAATTCCTTGTTTCCGAGCAGGCTCTAGCTGTCATCTTGCCCAGTCGCGACGGTGAAAATGGCGGCGGGTCCGGCGGTACCTTCTTCGACGACAATGGTTCCAGCTTCGGCCGGCTGGTCTACCAGCGTGATCACGCGAATCCACTGCCTCTCGCCGTCACGGCGATTGAGAATTATGGCCGCGTCTATCGTCTCCTGATGGCAAAAGTTCCTGTTACCATCGAACTCAACATCGAAACGAAATTTACGGGCGACCATGAACACGGTTTCGACACTGTCGCGGAAATTCCCGGCACCGATCCAACTCTAAAAGAGGAAGTCGTGATGGTCGGCGGGCATCTCGATTCCTGGGCTTCAGCGACAGGCGCCACGGACAATGGCGCGGGCTCCGTCGTGGCCATGGAAGTGATACGCATCCTGAATACGCTCCACGTCAAGCCCCGGCGCACCATTCGCGTCGCTCTTTGGACCGGCGAGGAGCAAGGGCTTCTTGGCTCCTACGGTTACGTCAGCCAGCACTTCGGCACCGTCCCGCGCTCCACCGAACCGGACCAACTCAAGCTCAGCGAAAGGAGCCGCAAAGCCATTGGACCAATCCAGGTAAAGCCTGAGCATGAAAGACTCTCCGCCTATTTCAACGTGGACAACGGCAGCGGCCGAATCCGCGGTATCTACTTGCAGGGGAATGCCGCGGCGGGCCCGATTTTTTCGCAGTGGATGGCTCCGCTCGAGGATGTGGGTGTTACCACCCTGACTCTCCGCAATACCGGCGGCACCGACCACCTGAGTTTCGACGCCTTGGGTATTCCCGGATTCCAGTTCATTCAGGATCCACTTGATTACAGCTCGCGCACCCACCACTCCAACATGGACACTTACGAGCGCCTGCAAGCCGCGGATCTTGCCCAGGCCTCCTTTGTCGAAGCCATTTTTGTCTACAACGCTGCCATGCGCGACCAGATGATTCCGCGCAAGCCCATGCCCCATCCCGAACTCGACTCCCAGCGCAACGAGCCGCTGAAGAATCTCATGCCCGGCGCTGAGAATAAGAATTAATCGCCTTTTCGCGAGACGGTTTTCGTTTTCCCGGCATCTCTTTTGAAAATCGTTGGAGGTTCCTTCGCCCGTGCGCTGGAGCCTGGCACCTCGTAAAGGAGCTGACATGACCTCGCAATTGCTTCGCCGTTCTCTTCTGCTATTGCTCATTTCTCTTTGCGCTTTCAAAACCGGCCAGTCGCAAATGCCCAATCCCTACGGCTTGCCCATCACCCTGGATAACGCAAGAAAAGTGGCCGCGCCGGCGCTCGCGGAAGCAGTGAAGAATAACTGGACGGTGGCCGTGGCCATCGTGGATCCAGCGGGGAATCTTGTTTACTACGAAAAGATGGACCATACCCAGCTCGGTAGCGCCAACGTCTCCATCGACAAAGCTCGCTCGGCCGCCCTCTTCAAGCGGCCCACTAAGGTGTTCCAGGATTCGCTCGCCGCTGGCGGCGATGCAATCCGTGTCCTCAAGCTGCAAGGTGCGATACCGGTCGAAGGTGGCATCCCGCTCCTGCAAGACGGCAAGATTGTAGGCGCGATTGGTGTATCCGGTGCCGCCAGCGCCCAAGATGCCCAGTGCGCCAAAGCCGGCGCCGACACTTTGAAATAAGCTCGGCAAACTCGTCGACTAATTCCCCGGCTCGACCACCCCAACCTTGTCTACCCCGCTGCAGGCGATATATACGCGGCCGTCGGGCGTTGCCGCCATATTTCGCACCACTCCACCTCCGGAAGGAATGTTGGCGCGCGCGAATCTCTCCGTGACCGGATCGAATTCAATGATCGTGTTGGGGTGAACGCCGGATTCGCTGTACCACACGTGCCCATTCGGCGTGATCGTGATTCCGTAGGGATTGGACTCCGCGCCGCCCGGCGAGGGAAGCATCTTCACGATGCCCGTCCTAGTGTTTAGCCAGCCTAGATGGCCGCCCTTGAAATCGGTGAAGTACACCGTGTCATCGGCGGCAATGGCCAGGCGTCGGGGCCGCGCGCCTTCCGGCAAAGCGTACTCGGTGATCGCCATCGTTGGCGGATCGATCGAGCCCATCTTATTTGTGCCCAGCTCGCAAAAAATCGGGACGCCCTTGCTGTTAATTTGAATGCCATACGGCAGCGCGCTCTCCGTCGGCACTTCCTTCAGCTCAATCTTTCCTGTTTTTGGATCCAGCCGCCCCACCATATTTCCACCTTGCACCGTGAACCACAGTATCCCATGCTCATCGAACACCGCCGTGTGCGGGTCGTCCGCCTTCTCACTCGGCATCTTGTATTCGGTGATCTTGCCCGTGCGTGGATCGAGCTTCCCGATGTACCCGGCAAAATTTGCCGTGTACCAGATGTTTCCTTCTCCGTCAGCCACCAAGCCGTGCGGCCCGGAATTTTTGCCTTCGACTAGTGGATATTCCTTGAACTCGCCCGTTTTGGGGTCGAGCCTTCCCAGTTTGTTGACCATCTGTTCCGTAAACCACAGCGACCCATCGGGTCCCACCGCCGGATCGTGTGGATGTGCGCCCTTCGTAGGAACAGGCCACTCGCGGATGGTCACCTTCAACTCGCCCACGGTCGCGGCCGTTCGCGAGCTGTAGTGCGCTGGCAGGGCTAGCGCTACGAGTGTCCCCAATAACACGATCCCGATTATCGCTAACGTTCTGGTAGTCATGAGCCCCCCTAACTTGGACGCACCATCTCGGAATCTCGCTACATCCCCCGCCCCAGTACGGCTTCCATCACCCACTGCCGTCTTTGCTCCATGCCCTTGCGGAATTACGCCCCAGGATGCCATCATTTGGGTAGATCCTTCCGCAGCGCGCCGCTCGACTCGCGCGTCGAATCGTCCCCTTCGCTCCAGGCTTGGGAGGCCCAATTGGTCGTTGAGACTGACCGGTGAGCTACCGGTAGTCCTCGAAGAGCATCTCGGCGATGACACACTCTCGAGGGATCGTGAAGCGAAATAGAGGTGAGCATATGCCTGCCGCTGAAGATCAATTGCTTGGCACAAAAGAATTCATTGCCCTGGAAGATGCCTACGGCGCACACAATTATCACCCACTGGACGTCGTGATTGAACACGCTGCGGGTGTGTGGGTCTACGACGTGGAAGGGAAGCGTTACCTGGATTGTCTGGCGGCGTATTCAGCGGTCAATCAAGGTCATTGTCACCCGCGGATTCTCGAAACCCTGGTGGATCAGGCGCGCAAAGTGACCCTGACCTCACGCGCGTTTCGCAATTCCCAGCTCCCGCTTTTCTACAAAGAACTCCACGAGCTCACTGGCATGGAGATGACCTTGCCGATGAATTCCGGTGCCGAGGCGGTAGAAACTGCCGTCAAGGCGGCGCGCAAGTGGGGCTACGCAAAGCAGGGCATTCCCGACGGCCAGGCGGAAATTATCGTCTGTGCCGGAAATTTCCATGGCCGTACCGTGACCGCCGTGAGTTTCTCCAGCGATGAGCAGTATCGCAAAGGGTTTGGTCCCTTTACGCCTGGATTTCGCATCATCCCCTTTGGTGACGCCAAAGCCTTGCGCGAAGCGATCACGCCAAACACCTGCGCGTTTTTGGTCGAACCCATTCAGGGCGAAGCCGGCATTGTCTTCCCGCCCGATGGATTCTTGCGCGAAGTCAGGCAGATTTGCCGCGAAAAGCGTGTTCTCTTGATGCTGGATGAAATCCAGTCCGGGCTTGGCCGAACTGGAAAATTGTTTGCCTTCATGCATGAGGGCATTCAGCCCGATGTCCTCATCGTAGGTAAAGCTCTGGGCGGCGGCTTTTATCCTGTCTCGGCGGTCTTGGCGTCCAAGGAAATTCTGGGCGTTTTCGAGCCGGGCGATCACGGCAGCACCTTTGGTGGCAATCCTCTCGCCTGCGCCGTGGCGCGAACGGCCTTGCGTGTGCTCCTTGAGGAAAAGCTGGTCGAACGTTCCGCCGAATTGGGGGCCTACTTCCTCGCGAAACTCAAGACCCTGCGTAGTTCGGCTATCAAGGAAGTGCGCGGGCGCGGCTTGTGGATCGGCATCGAACTCCATAGCCAGGCGCGCAGTTATTGCGAGGCGCTGAAACAAGAGGGCATTCTCTGCAAAGAAACGCACGGAAAGACCATCCGGATTGCTCCTCCGCTTGTCATTCAGCGCGAAGAGATCGACTGGGCCTTCGAGCGCATTCGCAAAGTCCTGGAATAATCCGTCTTCCCGCTTTTGTTGCGTATTTTCCGTCCAGCCAGTACACTCATTACTTCTTTAAAACTAGCAAGGAAAACTGCTGAGATGCTGCTGAATCGCGATTACGTGGGCTACATGGCCTCCGAAGTGATCAAGAAACTCGTGGAAGAGAATCTTGTCGAAATCAAGGAAAAGGATTTGGAGCCCGCGATTGCCCGCGCGCGGGCGCGCATGATGGAAGAAATCACCGTCGAGGACCGCATCAATGAAGAGGTCCGCACAATCCTCACGCAATACCAGGATGAAATGCGCCGTACGGGCATTTCTTACCAGGAAATGTTCAAGAAGGTGAAAGGGCAGCTTGCGCGCGATCGCAAGCTGATCTTGCGCTAACTTACGCGCGGCAGGGAAGAGTACAGGGGCGAACCAAGACGATGCGATTGACCCGGGAGAAAATTGTACGTATCTCGCACCAGCTGGCCGATATGCTGGTGCAGAGCAACGAAGTCGAATTCATCGAGGACCGGGACACCATTCGCCAGCATATGGTGCAGACCATGACCAATGTCCTCCGCGAGGAAGAAAAGGTCGAAGTCGAGGTCCGCAAGCGCATTACTTCCCAAAAGAAAGAGATTCTGGAAGGCAGCGAGGAGTGGGACGTCCTCTTCCGCAAGTATTACAGCGACGAACTTCGCCGCATGGGCATCTCCTCAGCTCCCGAGGAACATCAGAGAGCCGGTCACCGCAGCTCCTAGCAGCTAGCAGGGCTTTCACGAACTACAATCCATCCGTTGATCAAGTAGGAAAAAACATTGTCCTCCTGAAGGACCCGGATCATTTTCGTTTCTTAGTTTGGATTTAAGAACAACCCGTCCCACTTAGGGTGAGCTGGACGTAGAGGGTGCGCTAGAGCCATCGGGGTCCGGGCGGCGCTTCAATGTCGGACGATCGTCGTCCGTGCTGTTGGGATCCTGGGAAGTGCCTGTACTCGTTTTTCCGGACTGCTCTGTTTTGGAGCGCAGCGTAGGCTTGTTGGGGCCGTTGTCCTGTACCTTCCGCGAGAACATGATGTTGCGCAGGCGGCCTTTCACCTGGTCGAACTCGGAAGTCGTAATGATGTATTCGTTCCGCTCAGGCAGAATCCGCGCGATTTCCTTCTGCGCCGCTTCAATGCGGTCCGGTGTCGGGGGATGCGTGGCGAAGAACTTGGGAATCGTGCCTGGTCGCCGCTTCTCGTCCGCCTGGATGCGCTCGAAAAACGTGATGTACGCGTTGGGATCGTAGCCCGCTTTGTACATGTACTGGATCCCCAGGTAGTCAGCCTCACGCTCGCTGTCACGCGAGAACTTCAGGTAAGAGAGCGGGATCGCCAGTTGCAACGCTTGATAGATCCCATAGCCGGCCCATCCACCGGGCCCCAAAAGAACCAGGGGAATCGTGGCCAGCTGCATGATCTCGCCTTTCGTTGCGTTCTTTGTGCCGTGCCGCGCCGTGACGTGCGAGATTTCATGCGCCATGACGCCCGCGAGCTCCGCTTCCTCCTGGGCGCGCAGGATGAGTCCGCTGTTTACATAGAAAAACCCGCCGGGCAGAGCAAACGCGTTCACTTCGTCGGAGTCGATCACCTTGATCGTGAAGGGCACTTGCGCATCCGAATTCCGCACCAGGTTTTGCCCCACACGGTTCACGTATTCGACCACGATCGGATCATCCACTAGCTTGGAAGACCGTTCCACTTCCTGTGCCAGGCTCTTGCCCAGGGCGATTTCGTGTTCCAGCGAATAAAAATTCACGCCCTTGCCGACGTTGCGGTTGCCAATCGCGTCCACGTCTTCCTTGGAATTCTTGGGATGCACCGTGGATTGCTGCTGCACAGGCTGCTCGGACCCTGGCTGCTGCTGCGTCTGGGAGTTGGGCGATGCCGCCGGAGAAGTGGGGGCAGGAGGGGGCGGAGGCGCTTGTTTCGCGATCGGGACGGTCCCAGTATTGTCCGTCGCTTTGGGATCCTGCGTCTGGCCTTGCTGACCGGATTGGCCCGTGGAATTGCCAGTGCCCGACGTTGTCGTAGATCCCTGCTGCCCTTGCTGGGGCTGCTGTGGTGGTTGCTGCTGCGAAGAAGACCCTTGGGATTGCCCCTGAGCGGAGATGCTGGAAGGCCATAGCAACAGGGCCCCGGCGAGAAGCGCGGTTAAGGCAGTCTTAGAAATGTTCCGCATTGACCTACCTCCCGGTCTCCTCCAGAGTATACACCCCAGCGTAGTAACTGGCTCTCATGGTTTCTAGGATGTGCTGGCCCAGAAGAAGGTTTCCTCACCTACAGCATATAGCTACGTCTTTGCTGGCACCAGTATTCATTCCGGCGTCCCAGAAGACTCGATCCAGCCGATCCACTTCCAGAATACAGATAACGGTAGGCTTCTAGGCCGTCACTTGACCACGCTGCCCCCGGCGTCGCGAACTTCCACGGGCTTAAGATCCAACTTGCCCAGGTCGCCTTCGACTTTGGCGCGATCCCCCACGACCAGAACGATGGACTTGTCCGGATTTATATATTTCTTGGCGGCCTCCTGCGCTTGCTCGGCGGTTACGCCGGCAATCCGGTCCGGCAAGGTGGCGAAATAGTCGAGCGGCAGGTCGTAAATGTAGATTTCGCCAAAGCTGCTAGCCGCGTCCCCGCCAGTTTCGAACCGCCCCGGTAGCCCACGCGCGATGGAAGCCTTGGACATGTCCAACTCGTTCGCGGTCATCGCCGAGTCGCGCATTCTGTGCAATTCCTTGAATACTTCCGTCACCGCGGCTGCGGTTACATCCGTGCGTACCTGCGAATACACGACAAACGGGCCGGGAAAGCGGCTAAGCCGGAAAACAGAACCTGCGCCATAGGTGTAGCCATGCTGCTCGCGGAGATTCAGGTTGATGCGGCTCGAGAAGAGTCCTCCCAGTTCCGTGTTCATCACTTCCAGTGCAGGGAAGTCCGGCGTAGACCGTGCGGCCCCCAGCGAGAATACGCGCAAAGCGGACTGCGGCGTCCCGCTTAGGTTTACTAAAACCAGCCGCGCCGCCGTCGTCTCAGGTGCGGGCTCGCTAGGTGCTGCGAGCTTGCCCCCTTGCCACCCCACAAAGGCCTTCTCGACCAATTGCTTCAGCGCCGATTGGCTGATATTGCCGGTAACGATGAGGGCCGTATCGTTGGGAATGTAGTTTTTCTGCCAGAAATGCACCAGGTCATCTCTTGTGATGGCCTTGAGCGATTCCGCGGTGCCGGCGTCGGGATAACCATACGGGTTGTTCGGGCCATACAGGGAGGCGAGCATGGCCCGCGCTGCCAGTGCGCGGGAGTTGCTGTGCTCCTGTGTGAGTTGTGCGATTCTTTGCGCGCGCTGCCGCTCAATTTCGGCGGCAGGGAAGTTCGCGTGCAAGGTAATATCCGCAAGGAGATCGAGGGCCCCGGAAAAATTCCGCGTCAGCGAACCAATGCTGGCCGACGAGAAATCCGTAGAAGCGCTCGTATGCAGCGCCGTGCCCAGGTCTGCGGCGCGGTCCGCAATTTCCAGTGCTCCGCGTGTCGCGGTACCTTGTTGCAGCATCCCCGCCGTCAGACTCGCCAGTCCTGGGCGGTCCGCGGGATTCGCTCCTGTTCCGGCGCGAACCACCAGGCTCGCCGCAACCACTGGCAGCCCGGGGCGTTCGTTCAGCAGCACCGTCAACCCGTTCGCCAGCTTGAACTGCTCCGGCGCCGGAGGATGCCAGGGATGCATGGGCCCGGGCTTGGGAGGTTCCGCGCGCCATTTCGCATCCGCGTTCACGGACTCGCCGCCACCCTGGGCTGGCCCGGTTTTCTCGGTTTTTGGCGTCGGCACCTCCGGGCCAAGGTCCGGAGTACCGGGCACGCCGTACACGACCACCTTGGCATTGGGTTTTAGCTGTGCCTCGGCAAACGCCTGAACAGTTTCCGGCGTCGCCGCTTCGTAGCGGTGCATATCAGCCGCAAGATAGTCGGGTGTGCCGACATAATCATTGTAGAGATTGAGCAGATCCGCGAAGCCCCCAAAGGGCTCCAGGGCTTCTATGCGCCGTGTCTCGATGGAATTGCGCGCGCGGGTAAGTTCTACGGCCGTGGGGCCATGCTTTCTAAACTCCTCGAGTTCGTCGTTGATCGCCTTTTCCAGTTCCTCGGGAGTGTGTCCCGGGCGTGCCGTCGCGGAAATTTCAAACACGGAACGAAGCATCAGGGATTCCTGGTTGGCCGAGACGTCCAGGGCGATTTGCTTGTCATACACCAGCTTCTTATAAAGCCGGCTCGAACGGCCGCCCGCGATGACCGAAGCGGCCAGATCGCCTTCCGCGTCGCCTGGCTTGAAGAAAGGTGAGGTGAGCCAGGCCATGTACACGCGTGGAAGCTCCACTTTGTCTGGAACCACGACGCGCTGTTCCGCCGTGATCGGCGGTGTCTTCACTTTCAAGGTGGGTATTTCTTCTCCCCGCTTCAATGGGCCGAAATATTTTTCGACGAGCTCTTTGGCGTGGGCCGTCTCAAAGTCGCCTACGATCACGAGACTCGCGTTGTTCGGTGCGTAGTACAGTTTAAAAAAGTTTCGAACGTCGGCTAGTCTTGCGGCTTGTATGTCCGCATGCGATCCGATCACGTCGCCGTAGTACGGATGATCCTTCGGGAAGAGCTGGTGGTACACCGCTTCCTGCACAATTCCGTAGGGCAAACTTTCACGACTCTGCCGCCGTTCATTCCGGACTACATCCTGTTGATTTGCCAGGTTGGTCTGATCCAATTGGTCGGGGAGGTAGCCCATCCTGTCGGATTCCAGCCATAACGCCAGATCGAGCTGATTCGCGGGAAGCGTTTCGTAGTAATTGGTCCGGTCAAAATCCGTGGTCCCATTCACATCGGTAGCCCCGGCCGCTTCCAGCAATCGGAAGTGCTCGTTGCCGGCCACATGCTTCGAGCCTTCGAACATCATATGTTCAAACAAGTGTGCAAACCCGGTTCGCCCTGGCAGTTCGTACGCCGGACCGACGTGATACCAGATGTTGACCGCAACCAGTGGCAGGCGGTGGTCTTCCGAGAGGATCACTTCCAGCCCGTTGGCCAGCTTGTATTTTTCGTATTTCAGGGTAGGCAGCTCGAGAGAATCAGTGCGCGACTGGGAACTTTTTGCCTCTGCCGTTTGAGGCGCTTGCGACTGGCTGCGGGCGGCGTTTCGGGCGGCGTTTCCCAGTACAAAGCTGAGCAGCAAGACCAACCCTGCGGTCTCTCGAATGAATCGCATCACTCTGTTCTCCTTTACCTATTGGAAGACGGAAGACAACTTATTACGGTAGCATACAGTCCCTTCCTCCGTTGCTTCTCGCGGTTTCCGAAGCGAAAAGACCTCACCGTCTGCTCAAAAGAACTTGGTTTGCGTTGGGCCACTTCAATCTGCACTCTCTAAGCCTTTTCTGTGTAAGCCTGCGCCCTTGCACGCCACTATCCCGGGACAGTTGACAGGTCGCACTTGGCTATCTACAGTCAGAGGCGGCCCATGAGCGTACGAAAAATTCAGATTGGACAACTCTGGAAAAAAGAAGAAACGGGTGAAACCTTTTTGGTCACCCGGGTCTATACCGAAGCGCTCAGTACCATCGTTGTCCTTCGGAAATCAGGGGCCGAGGATCAGGACCTGATCCGCGTGAAAGTCGGCCGCACGCCGCAAGGCCAGACCATCCCGGGATTTTCACCCGCCATGGAAGACGATTCTGTCTAACTCTCGTGATCCGCTCCTGTAGCATAGACACAGGAGTGTCTGTGCTACGGGCTTCAAAAATGCAAGAAGCCCGGGCTGGGCTACCAGGGGGAACTGCTGGAGGCGTCGTAGCCGCCGAAGTTCCAGCGGACACCGACGGTGGAATAGAGGCCGTAAGGACCGTTGGTGTGCAGGTCGCCGGGGCCGAGATTGTTGCTATAGCGACCCAACCAATCCACTTGGTGTTGCGTGAAACGAAATTCGAAGCTGTGCGGCAATTTCAAACCGACACCAATGGAACGGTCGTAGGCCATGGGTTCCATCGACCAGGTGTATTTCACTTGGGGGATATTGTTGCCGAAAGTGAATTTGGGGCTGAAGAAAAAGAAGATGTGCCGAGCAATGGTGCGGTTGAGGGGCTGGATCTCGAGGTAGCCTCCGAGGAAGTAGCGGCCGTAGGCGGTGCACTGGGAGGTGACGGGCTGGGGGAAAGAGCAACGGCCGAGATCGGGTTCATTGTGGGTGCCAGCGAAATCGAAATCAATGTGACCGCGAATCCAATTCTGGGGAAACCAGGCGGCCGGCTTCGGGGCAGCCGTAGACATGCTCTTGGTGGAGGGCACCGCGTTTTGCCCAGGCAAGGAACAAGAAACAGGGCCCAGCAGAAGAAACGAAACGAGCAATAGTTTTTTCAAGCCACTCCTCCGTAGTCTAAATACAAAATGGAATTTGCATCGAAAGGCCCGTCGAGGAAAAGGTGCGGTGAAGCGAAACGGGGCGGCGAGCCGTTCACGGCGGAAGTCAAGAAGCGCAAAAGCGAACCGTCCGTCGTTCGAATGTGGCGGCATTCTACCATCAAGAATGCCGGGAAGGATGCAAGGGATTTTATTCCGGCGCGGCAATGCCGAGGGACTTCATTTTGCGGTAGAGATGGGAGCGTTCCAGGCCGAGTGCAGAAGCGGTCTGGGTCATGTTCCAGCGATGCTCCTGGAGCTTTCGGAGAATGAATTCGCGTTCGTAGGCGCTGCGGGCCTCGTGGAGTGTGGAGTAGGGCTGCTGGGGGCTTTCGGCGACACCGCGGAAGAGTTCGGGCGGGAGGTGGTGAGGTTCGATGCGGAACTGGGGACAGACGATGACGAGGCGCTCGACGAGGTTGCGCAGCTCGCGGACATTGCCGGGCCAGGGATAGCGAAGGAGGATTTCCATCGCGCCATCGCTGAGTTCGCGAGTTTTTTTGCCGTATTCGGCGCTGAATTCGGCGAGAAAGAAACGGGCGAGGACGGGGATATCTTCCTTGCGGTCGCGGAGGGGCGGAACGAAGAAGGGGATGACGTTGAGCCGGTAAAAAAGATCCTGGCGAAAAGTGCCTCGGGCAATTTCCTGTTCCAGGTTCTTGTTGGTGGCGGCGAGGACGCGAACATCGACGTGAGAAGTCTGATTGGAGCCGACGCGCTCGAAGCGCTGCTCTTCGAGCACGCGAAGGACCTTGGATTGGGTGCGAAGGCTCATATCGCCGACTTCGTCGAGGAAGAGGGTACCGCCGTCAGCTTTCTGGAATTTCCCAATTTTGTCTTCGGTGGCGCCGGTAAAGCTGCCTTTAACGTGGCCGAAGAGTTCAGATTCGATGAGCTCTTCGGGAATGGCGGCGCAGTTGACTTCGACGAAGGGGCCCTTGTTGCGAAGACTGGCGGCGTGGAGCGCACGAGCGACGAGTTCTTTACCGGTACCGCTCTCGCCATAGATAAGGACGCGGCCGTTGGTGGGAGCGGTAACAGCGATCTGTTGGCGAAGCGCTTTGGTGGGGACACTTTCGCCAATCACCTGGTAGCGATGGCTGAGTTCGCCGCGGAGGACCTGGTTCTCTTCCTGGAGGCGGCGCTGCTGGATAGCGTTGCGGAGGAGCACGATCACTTTTTCGAGAGAGAGCGGTTTCTCAATAAAGTCGAAGGCGCCGAGTTTGGTGGCACGGACGGCAGTTTCGATGCTGCCATGGCCGGAGATCATGATGACGGCGGGAGCGTTGGGCAGTGCCTGGATGCGGCCGAGCGCTTCCATGCCGTCAATGCCGGGAAGCCAAACGTCGAGAAGGATCGCGTGGAAGTCACCGGCGGCGATGCGTTCCAGAGCCTCCTCGGCAGAGGCGACGGCTTCCGCGGCGTAGTGTTCGTCGCGGAGGATGGAAGTAAGGGATTCGCGTATGCCGGCTTCGTCGTCGACGATGAGGATTCTAGGGATCGAGCTCATGAATCGGTGTCCAGTCCAGAACGATCCGCGACGGCGGCGGTGGAAATTTCGGCAATGGGCAGCTCAATGATAAAGCGCGAGCCCATGGGCAGATTATCTTCCACGCGGAGGGAACCGCCATGCTCGGAAATGATTCTGGCGGCAATGGCGAGGCCGAGGCCGGTGCCGCGTTCCTTGGTGGAGAAGTGCGGGAGAAAGAGCTTGTCCTTGTCTTCGGGGGAGATGCCGTGGCCCGTGTCGGCGACAGCAATTTCAATGGTGTCGGATTCGGTGCGGAGATGGGTGGTAACGCGGATTTCTCGGCAAGGAGAGTCTTCGAGAGACTCGGCGGCATTGTCGATGAGATTGACGATGACACTGCGGAGAAGAGGGGCGTCGGCACGAACGGAGGGAAGGCGCTCTTCAAGGGAGGTTTTGAGAGTGACGCCATCGAGGCGCCCGGAGAAAACGGCAAGGGCTTCGTGGACCGTGGTGTTGGCGTCGGTAGGGAGAAGCTTGGCGGTGGGGAAGCGGACGAACTGAGAAAATTCGTTGACGAGAGCGGCGAGGGTGGCGACTTCGCGTTCGATGAGAAGGGCGCACTCTTGGGCGATGCGGGCAAGCTCGGGATCCCTGGGAGCGTCCGAGGAACCGGAGCGGCGCTGGAGTTGGTGAGTGAGGCGCTGCGCGGAAAGTTGAATGGGGGTAAGGGGATTCTTGATTTCGTGGGCGATGCGGCGAGCAACTTCCTGCCAGGCAGCAGATTTTTGGGCGCGAAGCACTTCGGTGAGATCATCAAAAACGAGGACAAAGCCGGAATTGGCCTTGCGGGGCCCCAGGGAGCTGACGGTAACGGCAAGGTGGAGGACCCGGCCGGAGAGAACGACTTCGATTTCACGGGAGACCACACCCATGCGAAGGGAGCGGCGCATCAGTTGGTTGACTATGAGGTAAGCGTCGGGACCGAGAAGTGCTTCGAGGGAGGAGATTTCGCGTGGCAGGGGGCCGAACATGCGGGAGAGAGCAGTGTTGGTTTTAAGGATGCGAGCATCGGCGTCAAGGTAGATGACCCCGGCGGGAATGTTTTCGAGAACGGTTTCCATGAGTTGTCGGCGGCGTTCGAGTTCCATGACCGCTTGCTGGAGGTTGCGGGTGAACTCCTCGATTTGGGAGCGATTGTCGCGGAGCTGAGTGGTCATGGAGTTGAAGGAACGGACGAGCACGCCGAGTTCATCCTGAACTTGTTCGGGAACCTGGTAGGTAAAATTGCCGGCGGAGACCTCGCGAGTGCCTTCGGCGAGGGCCTGGATGGGGACAGTAACCTGCTTGGCGAGGAAGAGAGCGACCCACATGGCAGCGGAAAGTACGAGGAGTGTGAAGAAGAATAGGATGAGGAGCATCTGGCGTTTGAGGGCGCGGAGATTTTGTTTGACATTGTAATATTCGCGGGTCTGGGCCTGGATGGCGGACCAGCGATTGAGGAAATCGGGCCCGGTGCGATAAGCGGCGACGAGGATGCCCTGCTCCGAATCGCTTAGGGTCACAGGGATGCCAGCGGCGAAATAAGATTTGTCTTTGGCCTGCCAGATTTCGACACCACTCGGAAGGGTTTGCTTGAGCGCACCCCGGACACCGGTAATGCTGCAGATTGCGATGGAGCGATCGTCGCCCTGGTTATCGCAGAGAACGCCGCCAACAAGGAAGTTGCCGTGGGAGTCGAAGAGCCAGGCGGCGTCGAGTCCGGAAGCGAAGGCGTGCTGAAGGAAGGACTCGGGGGATTCGCCGATATGTTTCGCGGCCCGGTAACCGAGGTTGCGGAGGCGGGGCAGGGAGCTGCTGCCAAGTTCGTTCAAGAGCCTTTGCGTTTCATCAGAGGCGATCTCGAGCGGACGGGGAAACCAGCGTCCCAGGGTGCGATTGAGCAAGGAATAACTGACGAAGAACATGAAGATAACCGGAAGCAAGGAAACCGCGATGGCGCCGAGGACCATCTTAGTTTTAAAGCGGGCGCCGAGTTGCTCCTTGCTGCGTTCGATCAGAAGCCGCACGACGCTGCGAACAAGGATCAATCCAAAAACGAGGACGGCGGCGGTGATGAAGCTGGAGACAGCATACAGAGCGATGATTTCACGCCAGGAGCGCGGCTCGATGGGGACGTCGAGAGAGCCCATGGTGAAGACGGCGGCGAGCAGGAGAGTGAGAAGGATGCCGCTGAGGACGAGGCGAACCTGGGTGGAGGGCTTGAGGGGACTCATAGAGCAGTCTCCGGCGGCGGAGGAAGGAACGGTTTCAGGGCGCAATTCTCACAGAGAGGCTGGCGAGTGCGGCAGAAGTGTTTTCCGGTCTTGACGATGAGGGCGTGAAATTCGTTGAAGAGCGGGGCGCGGGAGGGCAAGTTACTTTCAAAGATTGCCCGAATCTCCTCGTACGATTCTTTCCCCGTGGCCAAGTGATGACGTTCGAGAATTCGGCGGGTGTAGGCATCCACAACGAACACGGGATGATTGCCGGCATAGAGGAGGATGGAGTCGGCCGTCTCTGGGCCGATGCCATGGACGGCAAGGAGCTGTTCGCGAAGAATATTAGTAGCAGTGTGGAACATTCTGGAGAGGGAGCCGCAGTGAGTTTGGCGGAGGAACTGGACAAAGGCTCTGAGCTTGCGGGCTTTCTGGCGGAAATAGCCAGAGGAGCGGATGAGGTGGGCAAGTTTTGGTTCGGGGAACTGTTCGAGGGCCTCGGGGGTAAGAAGTTGGTGGCGGCGCAATTCGCTGAGGGCGCGCTCGACGTTGGACCAGCTGGTATTTTGCGTGAGGATGGCTCCGACGATCACTTCGAAGCGGGTGCGGGCGGGCCACCAATGCTGCGGTCCGTGGGCCTGGAAGAGAGTCTGGTAGTAGTCTTGGAGGATGGGGAGAGCGGGAGGCGCCGCGGAAGGAGAATGCGTGAGTGAGGAGCTGCGGCGCGAGGGTCTGAGGCGAGGCTGAGAGGACAAATTGGGGCTAGTAGACATCTCCTTCGCAAGATAGCGGTGGCATTCGAGCAAGTCAAGAATTCGACACTGTACCGGGATGTGAGAGGCTGTTCCATAGGACAGGTATTAGCGAATTCACAACGAGGGGGTAAAATCCAAGTACGTGGGAATCGCGTGTTTGTTATGTTGACCTTGGGTGCAGTTGTCCCTAGGGAGTACTGCGGATGTCCGTCCGTCTGGGCGAAATACTACTAAAGGAAAGCCTGATCACGCAGGACCAGCTGGAAAAAGCGCTGGAATTTCAGCGTTCGAATGGCGGGAAGCTGGGAAGTTGCCTGACGAAGATGGGCTATATCACGGATGACGACATCACGGGTGTGCTTTCCAGGCAGTACGGGGTACCTTCCATCAATTTGAAGTATTACGAGATCGATCCCGTGGTGATCAAACTGATCCCGCAGGATACGGCGTTGCGTTATCAGGTGATACCGCTGTCGCGAGTGGGGTCGGTACTGACCATCGCGATGACGGACCCGACGAACGTATTCGCGATGGACGACATCAAGTTCATGACCGGGTTCAACGTAGAACCGGTGGTGGCGTCGGAATCGGCGATTGGCGAGGCGATAACGCGATTTTATGGCGGCGGCTCGAACCATGAAGAGCTGAGCAACCTGATGAAAGACCTGGTGGATGAGGACCAGGAACTGGAGCTGGCGGCAGAAGAGCAGGAACTCGACGCCACGGCCCTCGAGAGGGCCGCGGAAGAAGCACCGATCATCAAGCTGGTGAACCTGATCTTGACGGACTCAGTGAAGCGGGGAGCCAGCGACATTCACGTGGAGCCGTATGAGAACGAGATGCGAGTGCGGTTCCGGATTGACGGAGTGCTGCAGACGGTGATGAGCCCGCCATTGAAGTTGCGGGACGCGATGACGAGCCGTTTGAAGATCATGGCCAAGCTGGACATCGCGGAGAAGCGGCTGCCGCAAGACGGCCGCATCATGATCAAGTACCGGGCGGACGGGAAGAGGAAGGAACTGGATTTCCGCGTATCGACAGTGCCAACGCTGTACGGAGAAAAAATCGTACTACGGTTGCTGGACAAAGAAAACCTGCGGCTGGATATGACGAAGCTGGGTTTCGAGTCCGAATCGCTGAAAAAGTTTGAGCGAAACATCCTGAAGCCATACGGGATGGTGCTGGTGACGGGCCCGACGGGATCGGGCAAGACGAACACGCTGTATTCGTCGGTGTCGCGGTTGAACCAGGTGGATACGAACATCATGACGGCGGAAGACCCGGTGGAATTCCAGCTGGCGGGAATCAACCAGGTACAGATGAAAGAGCAGATCGGATTGAACTTCGCCGCAGCGCTGCGAGCGTTCTTGCGGCAGGACCCCAATATTATTCTGGTCGGAGAGATACGAGACTTCGAAACGGCGGAAATTGCGGTGAAAGCCGCTCTGACGGGCCACCTGGTGCTGTCCACGCTGCACACCAACGATGCACCCTCGACAATCAGCCGGTTGATGAACATGGGAATCGAGCCGTTCCTTGTGGCCACCTCGGTGAACCTGATCTGCGCGCAGCGGCTGGTGCGGCGGATTTGCGTGAATTGCAAGGAAGAGCTGGAAGTGCCGCAGCAGGCATTGATTGATGCGGGCTATTCGCCGGAAGAAGCCAAGACGACAAAGATTTATCACGGGAAGGGTTGCTCGACGTGCAACAAGGGCGGGTATAAGGGCCGCACGGGCTTGTACGAAGTGATGGAGATCAATGACGAATTGAGAGAACTGATTCTGGTGGGAGCCTCGGCGCTGGAGTTGAAGAAGAAGGCGATCGAGCAGGGAATGATCACGTTGCGGCGCAGCGGACTGATCAAGGTGGCAACAGGGCAGACGACGATGGAAGAAGTGCTGCGGGAATCGGTACTGTAGTCCGGAGAGGACGAGCTTATGGCCGGCATAACACTGAGCGAACTGCTGAAGAAGATGATCGAGATGGGAGGCAGCGACCTGCACATCACGACAAACAGCGCGCCGCGAGTTCGCGTGCACGGACGGCTGCGGCCGCTGGATATGCCGCCGCTCACGGCGGCGGACACAAAATCGCTGGCCTACAGCGTGCTGACGGATGCGCAGAAGCACCGGTTCGAGGAGAACCTGGAACTGGACTTTTCGTTCGGGTTGAAGAATCTGGCGCGGTTCCGCGGCAACGTCTTCAATCAACGCGGAGCGGTGGGCGCGGTGTTTCGCACGATTCCATGGGAAATCAAGGGGTTTGACGCGCTGGGGCTGCCTTTAGTGGTCAAGGGATTGTGTGACAAGCCCCGCGGGCTGGTGCTGGTGACGGGGCCGACAGGTTCGGGCAAGTCGACAACACTGGCGGCGATGCTGGACAAGATCAATGCCGAACGCGAAGAGCACATGATCACGATCGAAGACCCGATCGAGTTTCTGCACAACCACAAGAAGTGCCTGGTAAACCAGCGCGAAGTGCACGCGGACACGCACTCGTTTGCGAACTCGCTGCGCGCGGCGTTGCGCGAAGACCCGGACGTGGTGCTAATCGGAGAAATGCGCGACCTGGAGACGATTGAGTCGGCGCTGCGCATTGCGGAAACGGGCCACTTGACGTTTGCAACGCTGCACACGAACTCCGCGTCATCCACGATCAACCGAATTATCGACGTGTTCCCGTCGCACCAGCAGCCGCAGATCCGGGCGCAGTTGTCCATGGTGCTGGAAGGGATACTGTGTCAGGCGCTGTTGCCGAGGTCGGACGGACGCGGGCGCGTGATGGTCATGGAGGTGCTTGTGCCAACGCCGGCCATCCGCAACCTGATTCGCGAGGACAAAATTCATCAGATCTATTCGGCGATGCAAACGGGAACAGGACAGACGGGAATGCAGACGTTCAATCAAGGACTGGCGAATGCCTATTTCAACAAGATCATCACGATGGACATGGCCTTGTCGCGGTCGTCGAATCCGGACGAGCTGCAAGACATGATCAATCGTGGAGTGACATCGGCGCAGTCAGGCGGGAAGGCCGCGTCGGGGAAGTCGCCGGTGGGAGCGCGCCACTAGGATTCAGGCAGGGAGAAGGATTTAGCAGGACAGGAAATTCGACCGCTGAGGAGGAAAAGTCATGCCGGTCTTTACATATCGCGGAACCAATCGAGCTGGTACATCGGTAGCCGGAGAGATGACCGCCGGGAACAAGACGGAGCTGCAAAGTCTGCTGCGGCGGCAGCAGATCACGCCAACGAAGATGTCGGAGAAGGGCAAGGAGTTCAATTTGCCCACGCTTGGCGGGGGCGTCAGCCCGAAGGAGCTGGCGATCTTCACGCGGCAGTTCTCCGTGATGATCGATGCGGGGCTTCCGCTGGTACAATGCCTGGAGATTCTGGCGAGCCAGCAGGAGAACAAGACATTCCAGAAGGTGCTGACGGGGACGCGCTCGGCGGTCGAGGGCGGCAGCAACCTCTCGGCGGCGATGAAGCAATACCCGAAGGTCTTCGATCCGCTGTACACGAACATGGTGGAAGCGGGGGAGACGGGCGGTATTCTGGACACGATTCTGCAGCGGCTATCGACTTACATCGAGAAGAACGTAAAGCTGCAGCGAGCAGTGAAATCGGCGATGGTGTATCCGATCGGCGTTCTGACGATCGCGGGCGGCGTCATTACGCTGTTGCTGTGGAAAGTCGTGCCAGTGTTCGCAACGTTGTTCGCAGGATTGGGGGTGGACCTGCCGTTGCCGACAAAGATCGTGATCGCGGCGAGTAATTTTGTGGGCAGCATCTTCGGGCTGCTAATCGTGGTGGGCATTGTGGGGGCGATTGTGGCCCTGAAAGTGTGGTACGGGACGAAGGGAGGGAAGTACGCAATCGATGCAACAATCCTGAAGCTGCCAGTTCTGGGCATCCTGATGAGGAAGATCGCGGTGGCGCGATTCACGCGGACGCTGGGAACGTTGATTGCGAGCGGCGTGCCGATTTTGGAAGGTCTTGATATCACAGCCAAAACTTCGGGCAATGCGGTGATTGAAAGAGCTTTGACGCGGGTAAGAAAGTCGCTCGAAGAAGGGAAGTCCCTGACGGAGCCATTGAAGGAATCGGAAGTATTCCCGGGGATGGTGACACAGATGATCGCGGTCGGAGAACAAACGGGCGCGATGGACGCGATGCTGCAGAAGATTGCAGACTTCTATGAGGAAGAAGTGGACGCGGCGGTGAAAGACTTGCTTACCGCATTGGAACCAATCATGATCGTGTTCCTTGGCGGCGTAGTCGGCGGCGTGGTCATATCGATGTACTTGCCGCTGTTCTCGCTGATCGGCAAGCTGGCTTCCGCGCACTAAGCGCCGGAGTGCTTATTCGGAAAAGGAGGACGGAGGAGGATCTCCGGTCCTCCTTTTTTCTGTTTATAGTGGGAGTGGGGGCGATCCCGAGAATGGGGGCAAAGCCGCGAAAAAGCGGACAGGTATGGAACAGACGCTAAATCTGCGGGAATGGCTGGAATGGCTGACGCGTGTGCGCTTGCTGATGATCGCCTTGATTCTGGGAGTGGGCGTGGCGTGGCCGCAGTATGTGCCGTCATCCGGAACACCGCGCTATTTTCTTCCGATCATCATCTTGTGGATCACGATCAGCATCCTGCACCTGATTTTGGTGCGGCTGCTGCCGGAGACGACATGGTTTGCCGCGGTGCAGGTGTTCTGCGACGTGGTGATGATTACGGGTTTGGTGTATGCGACGGGAATGCAGGACAGCAATTTCACGTCGCTGTACCTGCTGGTGATAATCGTAGCGAGCATTTTATTTCCGAGGCGCGCGGCGTTTGTAACAGCGTTGTCGTGCCTGGTGTCTCTCGGGACGGTGACGTTGCTGGTTTTTTACGGACAGCTACCGCGCACGTCGGTGGCGGCACCCAGCGTGGAAAATCTGCGTTTGTGGTTCCTGAGCAATACGTTCGGATTTTTGGCGGTCGCCTACCTGGCAGGGCTGCTGGCTCTGTCGCTGCGGCGAAAAAGCAGCGAACTGGAACAGAAGCGGGTAGAGTTGCTGGAATTGCAGGATTTCACAGCAGACGTCATTCACTCGATGCGCGGCGGGCTGGTGACGACGGACATGGAAGGGCGAGTGCTGCTGATTAACCGGACAGGAGAAGAAATTCTGGGGCGGACTTTTACGGAGTTGCGAGCACGTGATTTGCGGGACGTAAGCCCCGAGTTCTGGCTGGCCGATATGACCGGGCTGCCGGAAAAGCTTTCCTTGCGGAGGGAGATCGAGGTGCGGACACCCGGTGGGCAGAAACGATTTCTGGGGATATCGGTTTCGCCCTTGCGAACGAGGGAAGCATCGAGGAGCGGGTATGTGTTCAATTTCCAGGACTTGACGGAATTGCGGCGATTGGAGCAGGAAGTAGCCACGAAGGAGCGGATGGCCGCGGTGGGGCGGCTATCGTCAGCAATCGCACACGAAATACGGCAGCCCCTGACGGCGATGGCTGGGGCGGTGAAGGAATTGGGGCGGCTGGTGCCGCTCGAAGAGGATGAAAAGCACCTGGTGAATATCGTGAGCCGGGAATCGGAGCGTCTGAACCAGATCATCACCGATTTTTTGAACTATTCGCGGGATAAGTCCTACACATTTCACGAGGAAGACGTGCGGCCACTGCTGGACGAGACACTGCTGCTGATCGAAAAGAAGCCCGGGGTGGAGAACAAGTTCCAGATCGTGCGCGAGTTTAATGGAGAAGTTACGAAAGCGGTGGTGGACCCGAATAAGATCAAACAAGTGTTCTGGAACTTGTGCGACAACGCCATGCGAGCTATGCCGGACGGCGGAACGTTGACGGTGGGGATCGACAAGGTGCCGGATTGGCTGCGCATTTCTTTTCGGGATACGGGGATCGGGCTGCACCCGGATCAGCGAATTAAGATTTTTGAGCCACTGCAGTCGAACTTTGAAGGCGGGACGGGGCTGGGGCTGGCGATCGTATACCAAATCGTGCAGGCGCATAACGGGCGCATCTCGGTAATCAGCGAAAAAGACAAAGGGGCGGAGTTTGTTGTGGAGCTGCCCCGCGTGGAGTGAGGTGCTATGCAGGCGACAAAAACCGCAACGAAGGAAAGCGTTCGCGAGATGGCCCACATACTCGTGGTGGACGACGAAAAGTCGATCTGCGAGCTCCTGGAGATCACCTTCCGGAAAGAGGGACACCGGGTCGAGATCGCGCACAACGTGGCCGAGGCAAAAAGGAAACTGGAAGGATCGCTGTACGACATCATTATTTCGGACGTGCGCATGCCGGGAGCAACGGGAGTAGAGCTGCTGAAGTTTGTGAAGGAGATTGCACCGGAGTCGTACTTTGTGCTGATCACAGGAGTGCCCACGCTAGAAACGGCAATCGCGGCGGCGAACGAGGGGGCGAACCGGTACGTGATCAAGGACCACGACCTGGTGGAGCAGTTACGGGTAGCGGTGCGGGAAGTCACCGAAAATTTGAAGTGGAAGAAAGAAGCGGGTTACCTGCGAAGGGAACTGCGGCGACTGACGGGGCTGGATAACATCATTGGGCAGAGCCCTAAGATGAAAGCGATCTTTGACATGATCCAGACGGTGGCGCCGCAGACGAGCCGGGTGCTGATTACAGGAGAGAGTGGAACAGGTAAGGAACTGGTGGCGCGTGCAATCCATGAGAACAGCGCACGGGCGAATGCGCCGTTCATTACGATCAATTGCGGGGCCTTTCCGGAAACGCTGCTGGAGTCGGAGCTGTTCGGGTATGTCAAAGGGGCATTCACGGGGGCGAACGAGAACCGGCGTGGACTGTTTCAGGCGGCGCATGGCGGGACGCTGTTCATGGATGAGATTGGGAATATGAACCTGGCGATGCAAGTGAAGCTGTACCGGGTCCTGCAGGAAGGGAAGGTGCGGCCGCTGGGAAGCACAGAAGAGCTGGATGTGGATGTGCGGGTGATCGCGGCGACAAACAAGGATCTGGAGAAGGCCATAGCCGCGGGAGAGTTCCGGGAGGATTTGTTTTACCGGCTGAGCGTGATTCCGATGCACGTGCCACCCTTGCGCGAGCGGCGGGAAGACATCCCGTTGCTGGCGCGGCATTTTCTGGAACGGTTCCGGAAATCGATGGAAAAGCCGCTGGAGGGGATTTCGCCGCAGGCCATGCAGCGGCTGGAGAATTATGACTGGCCCGGGAACGTGCGGGAACTAGAGAACACGATTGAGCGGGCGGTGGCGCTAGAGAGCGGACCGGAAGTCAGCGTTACGGTTTTGCCAGAGCGGGTGGCGGGAAGTGGCTCGCCGGCACTGGCGTCGACAGGGCAACTGGAGAACTTGCAGATACCGGTAGAAGGGGTCGATTTTGAGCGGGTCATTGCCGAGACGGAGAAGCGGTACTTGCAGGCGGCGCTGGCGAAAGCAGACGGCGTGAGGACACGCGCGGCAGAGGTTTTGAAGATCAGCTACCGATCGTTCCGGCACTATGCGAAGAAACACGAACTATAGGGCTAGACTGATCGGTGCCACGCCACATTTGCCCCGCTGAGGACCAGAAAGAATCCATCGCTAAAACGAGGATCGATAGAGCGAACGCGGAAGATGCAAGGAGAGGGATTCTGCGTCTGGCGGTCAGGCGAGGACGGGTTCGTGATCGTGGGGTTCAGAGACAGGGATGGGGAGGACTGCCGTGCGACGGCGAAGCAGCGAAGCGAGACTTGCCAAGGCGAGGGCAATAAGAATGGTCATGACTGGATCGATGGGATGGCGATAGCGCAGGGAGCTATCGATGATGTAATAGGGAACAGGGAAAAAGAGCACGCAGACAGCCAAGGGAAGCGATTCCCCTGCATTTCTCCACAAAGCGCAGAGCAATCCCGCAAAGGCAAGGAGCGAGGACAGAGCAGTATACCAGATGTAAGGTTTGACTATCCCCAGTGGCCGTATATAGGTGTCCGTGGGCGATTCAAATTTACCTGTCCAGGTGTCAACGAAGCGGTTAGAGACAAGCTTGAGAAAAGTCCTGGGATTGGCGCGAATGAACAACAAGGCGTCTTGCAGCTTCAGGCGGTTATAGGCGGGTTCGCCCTTCAGCACAAGGAAGCGGTACTCAGCATAGTTCTGCATGGGATGATGACTTAGGGAGTAGGTGTTCTTGACCATAGGATTGTTCCCAAGCCAAAACGCTATGCCGAAGTCAGACTTTACGAAGACCAAGCCTCCCAGTTCAAACCAATTGCGCACCGTCCAAGGCAGTAGCACGAGAAGAAAGAAAAGTGCGGCACGCGCGAGGAGAGAGTTTGACGGCGCGAGGTTCTTGCGACGCTGAAACCACAACCACAAGGCCAGAAACGGAAACAAACCGGAAAGAGCGGGATTAGTCAGGGCAGCCGCACCCCAAAGCAAACCGTATCCGGACCAGTGCAAAGAAGAAGATGTCTCACGAAGCCAGTAGGTGTAACAAAGCAGGAGAGCCAAGAGGAGAGCTGAGAGACTCTCGTCCCAAGTCCATTCAATGGGCATGAGAATTGCGACGGGCAAAACCGCCCAAAGCCAAGCCGCGGCGAGCCCGACGCGAGCGCTGAATATTTTCTTGCCAAGATAATAGATCGGATAAGAGGTCAAAGCGGAAAAAACAACATTGAGCATTTGAGCGAAGATCACAAGAGCGTGATCATGTAAATGAAAGACCATGACACCCCAAGAAAGCAGCCAGGGGTAGAAGGGAGCCAACCAAGCTGTAACGTACGGATAGTGGGGGAATGCGTTGGCAAAACCGTGGCCAGCGGCGAGCGACTCGGAGATCATCAGGGCTTCCAAGCCCCAGCTTATAAATCGGTTATGAGATCCATCCTCGACACCGTGCGAAAGCCACAGAAAGAAGATGCGAATCAGGAAGGAAGCTAGGACCGCAGCCGTTGCTGAACGCAGGAGAGAAGAAAAAAAAGAGCGGGCCGGTCTAGGAGACATGAGCGAGATGATCCTCCGTGCAACAGAGTTCCGAAGTTCTAAATTAACTTTGGGGTGTGTCCGCCGTCAACGAAAGCGTGGTTTCTAGCGGATAAACTTGCGCAAACGAATACCCTAATCGATGAGTGTAATTCGGAGAGGCGGCGAAGGAGATGCAAACAGCCAAACGTTGGGTTGTTGCGGGAGGGATCACAGAAATTTGACCATGTAGAAGGGCTGTAAGTGACACAATGTGTCTGAAGCGGGTTGTGCACAGGTCGAGAAGGAGTGCAAAGGACTGACTAAGAGGCGGCGGGGCTGGTTAAGTGTTTATGAATGAGTAGATTGAAAATTGGGGTACCTTTGGACATGGCCTACGTAGGATGGGCACGCTCGTGCACGTATGAGGTTGTACTCTAAGGTTCTAAGTAGTGAATCGGTCAAGGAGACTTAATGAAGAAGCAGAAGGGTTTCTCTCTTATCGAACTGCTGATCGTCGTGGCGATCATTCTAATCATCGCGGCAATCGCGATTCCGAACCTCATCCGCTCAAAGATGGCAGCAAACGAGGCTTCGGCGGTGGCTTCCCTGCGTACGATTAACACGGGGGAAGTGACCTACAACAACACGTATCCCAATACTTGGGCAACGCTGGCTCAGTTGGGCCCTGGCGGTGCGACGTGCGGTACGCCTAGCTCGAGCAACGCTTGCCTGGTTGACAACCTGCTGGCCGGTGCCACTACTGCGGCGAACGCAAAGAGCGGCTACTTTTTCAAAATAACCCCGAGCAACCCGACTGGTTATACTTCAGATGCGGAACCAGCCAACGCGAACACGACTGGCACGCGGGGATTCTGCTCCGACCAGAGCTTGGTGCTGTTCTACATAGCGACCGCTGGCACCTGCACGGCAGGGAGCGGTTCAACGCCTCTCTAAGGCAAAAGCTCACGAGACGGAGTTCTCGTAGAGGTGAAAAGGAGCGGGCCGAAAGGCTCGCTCCTTCCTTTTTTGATGATAGGAGCAACTTGGGGTTTGGGCAGTGAACGGAGGCGGGGAAGCTGAGAGGTTGACGAATTACGGCTATTGTGTATGACGGAAAGTGTCAAGTTTAGGTTGGGCGGGGCTACGGAGAAGGGAACGGAGAGGATCTAGCAGTGCGCGGGTTTACTAAGCCATTATATTTCAACTGATTGAGGCGAGATAATTCTTGGGGAGCTCTCTTCCAAATTGGCACATCTCTTGCACATATAGGGGTGTCCTCAGGCACCAATGACATTCTCAAGGAGATTTCATGAAGGAGCAGAAGGGTTTCTCTCTTATCGAACTGCTGATCGTCGTGGCGATCATTCTGATCATCGCGGCGATTGCGATTCCGAACCTCATCCGCTCAAAGATGGCGGCAAATGAGGCTTCGGCGGTGGCTTCCCTGCGTACGATTAACACAGGCGAAGTGACCTACAACAACACGTATCCCAATACTTGGGCAACGCTGCCTCAGTTGGGCCCTGGTGGCGCAACGTGCAGTACGCCTAGCTCGAGCAACGCTTGCTTGATTGACAACTTGCTTGCCGGCGCCACTACTGCGGCGAACGCAAAGAGCGGCTACTTTTTCAACGTAACCCCGAGCAACCCGACTGGTTATACTTCAGATGCGGAACCAGCCAACGCGAATACGACTGGCACACGCGGATTCTGCTCCGACCAGAGCCTGGTGCTGTACTTCATAGCGACCGCTGGCACCTGCACGGCAGGGAGCGGTTCAACGCCCCTCTAAGGCAAAAGCTCACGAGACGGAGTTCTCGTAGAAGTGAAAAGGAGCGGGCCGAAAGGCTCGCTCCTTTTGTTTTTGGCGGAGGTGTATCAATTTGGGAATGCTGGGAAGGGAGATGATGGGCGGAAGGGAGGGAGGCGCGAGGGGATGAGCAATACGGCAGAGAGTGGCCCCGTGAATGCTTGTACATACAAACGGATTGGGTGTGCACCAAATCGTCAGAGGGGCCGGAAGAAGGGACACAGGGTTTATGAGAATCCGACAAGCAGGATTCACGTTAATCGAGTTGCTGATCGTGGTGGCCATTATTCTCATCATCGCGGCAATCGCCATCCCAAGTCTGATTCAGTCCAGGATGACGGCAAACGAAGCCTCGGCAGTGCAAACGTTGCGCGATATCAACACGGCGGAGTCGGTCTATTCCATACAGTTTGGCACAGGTTTTTCGCCGGATCTGAAGTCCTTAGGTGGGACGAGCGGAATACCGAGTTCCTCCAGCGCTCTCTTGATACCAGATCCAGTCGCGGTGACGGGTGTAAAGGACGGATTCCAGTTCACATATGCGGTTACTGGAAACACCGGGCCGGGCGGGAGTCCGTCGAACTACACAATGAATGCGGATCCGATTGCCCCTGGGAGCACCGGGCGGAGATGGTTTTTTACGGATGAAATGTTCGTCATTCGGTACAACAACGCAAATCAGGCGACGAACGCCGATCAGCCACTATAGTTTGGTACCATCAGAGAGGAATGATTTGGCCTGAAGATTGGCAAGCTACGCGAAGAACGGTGGGTCGTTCTTCCGCATCCCCCTCGCGAGCGATATTCACTCGATTCGTACTCCTCCTTTTTTTGATTTTGTTACTGCCCTGTATCGAAGGGCAGCCCCTCAACGCTGCAACGGACACGGTGATAGCCAGGTTTGAGGCGCGCTATCACGCGGCCAAGTCACTGTCAGCCGTTTTCCTGGAACAATATCTGGATAACGGAAAAATAACACGGCAGGAAGCGGGAAAGGCGTACTTTTTGCGGCCAGGGAAAATGCGGTGGGATTACGAGGTGCCGGAAAAAAACATGTTTCTGGCCGACGGCAGATATGTGTGGTTTTACACGCCGGCGGACCGAACGGTGACGCGAATGGCGGCAAAAAACAGCGAGGATTGGAGAACACCGCTGGCGTTTTTGACGACGGGTATGAAATTGTCGCGGATCTGCTCGCGCGTGGTAGCGGCGGGAGCGGCGAAGGCATCGGAGGCGGACAATTTGGTTTACAGATGCGTGTTGCGAGGAATGACCGCGGCGGAAGATCCGGCGAAACGCTCTGACAAAAGAGGGGACGCACCGGAGAAGGTCTTGTTCGAGCTTTCACCGGAGGGAGAGTTGCGACGGATCGTGATCGAGGAGCAGGCGGGAATTCAGATGGAGTTTCGCTTCAGGGAGTGGCAATGGAATCCGGCGTTGCAGCGATCTGAATTCGAGTTTAAACCTCCGGCGGGAGTGGTAATCGTGGAGGGTGAGCTACCGGATATGGCCGGGATGCGTCAGTAGGGAGGGATACGGACTTGGAAGGGTTGCGGATTGCTTTGACGGCAAGCAAGTTCAAGAGACCCTTTGGGGGCTACTCTCCGGATGAGGTAAACTAGCCACGTATGGGTGAATTTGTCTGCCGGGTAGCCGACGCCAACGGGCGGGTATATTCGCACGTGGAAGCGGCCGGTACGCTCGAAGAAGCGCGCCAGAAACTCGCTGATCGCGGGCTGTACGTTTATTCCGTGCAGGCACGGAACAGCCTGATTAGCGGGATGTTCGGGGTGCAGAAGGAGCGGCGAATCGGCGGCAACGATTTCCTGATCCTTAATCAACAATTCAACACGCTAATCAAGGCAGGGTTGCCCATCCTGAAGGCGCTGGATCTGCTGGCGACGCGGGCAACAGCACCGAAATTGAGGCCGATCCTGGTGCAGATTCGAGACCGCGTGCGGGAGGGGAAATCGCTCTCGGAAGCGGTTGATGAGGCCGGAACGTTCTCGAAGGTGTACTCGACGGCCATCCTAGCAGGGGAGAAAAGTGGGAACCTTTCTGGCGTTTTGGACTACTACATTTCCTATCAGCGGGTTACTACAGGAGTAAAGAAAAAGATTCTGGCGTCGCTGGTGTATCCAACACTACTAATAGTTGTAGCCTCCGTCATCGTCACCTACCTGGTTACAGTGGTAATCCCGAAGTTCGCGCTGCTCTACCAGGACCTGGGGGCAGAACTGCCAGGACCGACGAAACTGCTGATCGCGGTGACCGTGGACTATCGGGCCTATATTTTGGGTGCCATCGGGGCCTTCCTGGCAAGCATTGTGGGGGTGTTTTTCTGGTCGCGGAGCGAGGCGGGGGGAGTGGCGTTTGACCGGCTGAAATTCCGGACGCCCATCGTGGGAGATACGATGCTGAAGTTCCAGGTGTCGCAATTCTGCCGGACGTTGGCGACGTTGTTGACGGGCGGAACGCCTTTGGTAAGTGCCTTGCAGACAGCATCTGAATCGATCACCAGCAGGCTCGTTCGGGCCAGCGTGGAACGAGCGACACAGATGGTAAGAGAAGGGGAGTCGCTGCATGGGGCGCTGGCTTCGACAAAGGTCATGCCGGAACTGGCGCTGGACATGATCGAAGTGGGGGAATCGAGCGGGGCGCTGGCGCCGATGCTGAACAGCGTAGCGGAATTCTTCGAAGAAGAAGTGGGAATACGGCTGGGAGCGCTGATCTCGCTGATCGAACCAATGATCCTGATCTTCATGGGCATGCTGGTAGCATTCATATTGATCTCACTGTATTTGCCGATTTTCTCGTTTTCGGTATCGGGAACGGCACACTAAGGAATGTAGGACGTCATGGCCACCACACCCGAGAACCTGCCAAACCCGAACCTGCCGGGAGGTCCGGCGGATCTGGAGCAGGAGCGCGCGCAGGCGAAACGATTGGCGGAACGGTACCGCTGCGCCTTCATTGATCTGCAGGAGCAGAGAATCGATCCGGAAATGTTTCGTGGGATTCCAGCGGACCTGATGTTCCGATACAACTTTGTGCCGCTGGCGACGCAGAACAACACGCTGGTGATCGCGGTAGCGGACCCGAGCCTAGTGATCCTGAGCGATGAGCTGCCGCTGCTGCTGGGCAAGAAGCTTGCCTACAAAGTGGCAACTCCCCGGCAAATTGGCGATTTGCTGAAGCGCACGGAACAGTCGCAGCGCGTGTTGGAACAGGCGACGGAAGCGTTCACGCTGCAGGTTTCCAAGGATGAGGAAGAAGGCGACGAGACGATCTCGGGCGACCGCCTGACGCGGGACACGACGGCGAGCCCGGTGGTGCGGCTGGTGGAAACGATCATCTTCACGGCGCTAGAGCGGCGCGCGAGTGACATCCACATCGAGGCGCGAGACGCGGAAGTGGCGGTGAAGTACCGGATTGACGGAGTGCTGCAGCACGCGATGCAGCCGATAGCGAAGGAATGGCACTCGACGGTATTGTCGCGCATCAAGGTGTTGAGCGACCTAGACATTGCGGAACGGCGCGTACCGCAAGACGGAAGATTCCGAGTGAAGTACAAGGGGCGTTTTATTGACCTGCGCGTGTCCATCATGCCGGCGAGCCACGGCGAGGACGCAGTGCTGCGCGTGCTGGACAAAGAAACTCTCTCGGAGAAATTCCAACGACTGAGCCTGGACGTAGTGGGTTTCTCGACGGAAGAGACGCGGCGATTCCGGCGGTACATCCGCGAGCCCTACGGGATGGTGCTGGTGACGGGACCTACGGGATCGGGAAAAACCACGACGCTGTACGCGGCGATCAACGAGATCAAGACGGACGAAGACAAGATCGTAACGATCGAGGACCCCGTGGAGTATCAGCTGCGCGGGATCACGCAGATACCCGTGAATGAGAAGAAGGGACTGACATTTGCGCGCGGGTTGCGGTCGATCTTGCGGCATGACCCGGACAAAATCATGGTGGGCGAAATCCGCGATCACGAGACGGCGCAGATCGCGATTCAGTCAGCACTTACGGGACACCTGGTGTTCACGACAGTGCACGCAAACAACGTGACGGACGTGATCGGGCGATTCATCAACATGGGAGTCGAGCCGTACAATTTCGTTTCGGCATTGAATTGCATCATGGCGCAGCGACTGGTGCGCGTGATCTGTGAGAATTGCAAGCGGGCGAAGAAACATGGGGAGCAGGAATTGCGGGAATCGGGGATCGATCCGGCCACCGCAGGAGATTACATCTTCGCGGAGGGAGCGGGATGCCTGGAATGCTCCGGGACGGGCTACCACGGGCGGACGGCCATCTGTGAATTGCTCGACCTGACGGACCACATCCGCGAAATGATCGTGGACCGGCGGCCGACTTCGGAAATCAAGCGTGCAGCGATTGAGGAAGGGATGATCACGCTGAGGCAGAGCGGATTGGCCAAAGTGCGCGCCGGACAGACGACCTTGAAGGAAATCAACAAGGTGACATTCGTTGACTAGCACGGCCACATCGCACGAAGGCATTTACAAGAGCGAGCTGGTGCGGCGGGTGACGCGCTGGCTGGACGCGACGCCGCATCCGGCGATCGCCATGGAGATTTCGCCGGAGCAAGTAGCCGCCGCGCGCTTTCACCGGACGGGTTCGCTGGCCGGGTTCGCAGTGGAGCATCTCCCACCGGGGGCGGTGGTACCATCGGCAATCGAAACCAATCTGGTGAATCTGGCAGCCGTGAAATCGGCGGTGAGCAGCGTTTGTTTGAAACTGGGCACGAAGGGCGATGAGGATGCGGCGCTGATTCTGCCGGATCCCGTGATCCGCGTTTTCGTACAGCACTTCGACGATTTTCCACGCTCGGCGGAAGAAGCGATTCCGATGCTACGCTGGAAGTTGAAGAAGAGCGTGCCGTTTGAAGTGGACGAGACACTGCTGTCGTACATGAGGCAAGCGCCGCGGGCGGACGGGGTCGACGTGGTGACAGCGATTGCGCGGCTGCGGATTATCAAGGAATACGAATCGTTGCTGGAAGGCGTAGGGTTGCAGCCGGGCGTGGTGGTGAGCTCAACGCTGGCAGCACTCACACTGCTGGACGGCCAACGACCCACACTGCTGGCGAGGGTCTCCGGGACATCGCTGACGGCCGCCATCGTGCGGGAAGGGGTGCTGGCGGGGTATCGGTGCACGGAATTGCCTGGGAACGCCGCACAGATCACGCCGCAGAATTTACTGGAAGAGATTTTTCCGTTGGCAGCGTATTACCAGGACACTTGGCAGGAAGGAATCCAGGCAGTGCGAGTGGCAGGCCTGGGCCACCGACTGCCGGATTTTGTGCATCCTTTAGAAGAGGAGTTCCGGTGCGATGTAGGGTCACTGCTGAGCGCGGCAATTACCGAAGGGCGGCTTGCCGGAGATTCGCAAACGCTGGCGGACCGGGAACTGGAAGGGTTAGTAGGCTGGATGTTGCATCGGAACTAGAGGAAAACAGGTTACTGGAATCCAATGTATATCCGTCTCAATCTCGCAACCAAGCCGATGGTAAGCCACCGGCGATTTTTCGTCGGAGCGGGAGCGCTCGGTTTACTGGGGCTGGTGCTGTTGGGAGTATTTGGCTGGCGTTATTACCACCTGCGGCGGGCAGATACGGAACTGCTGGCAAAGACGCAAAAACTGCAGAATGAGAGGAGGGAGTACGACCAAAAGCGGGCGCAGCTGGACAGGTTCTTCTCGGAGCAGGAGAACGCCACATTGCAGGACCGTGCGACATTCATGAACGGGGTAATGGAAGCACGCAGTTTCAACTGGACGCAAATGTTCATGGATTTGGAAAAGATCATGCCGCCGGGAGCGCGAGTAGTGAAGATCGAGCCGAAGCTAGAGAAGGGCACCCTGTCGGTTAAATTCGTGGTTGGCGCTGCGAATGAGGAAGCGAAGCTGAAGGTGCTGAAAGCGTTTGAGGATTCACCCTCGTTTTCGCACGTGGAGCTCAGCTCTGAGCATGCCACGGTAGGGCAGCAGATGGGCGATCCGGTGACGATCGAATTCACGGCAATCTATACGACGATATGAAGATTCGCGATTATCAAGTTCGGATGCGGATTATTGTGGCGGCGCTAGCGGTGCTGTTGATTGCCGATGGAACGCTGGCGTATCTGGGGTACAAGCTTGCGGAAGAGCGCGCGAATCCGCAGCAGATACTGACGATGCAACAAAGGCAGTTGCAGTTGCTGAAGGCCGATGTGCAGCGGGCGACGGTGATCAAGAACAACGTTCCGGAAGTGTTAAAGGGATTCGATGAATTTGAGAAAAGTCTGCCTCCAGCCAGCAAAGGGTATTCCGTGATCTCGCAGGAACTGGGCGAGTATGCGGTGCAGACACATGCGTTGGTCGAAGACCTGAAATTCAAGCAGAAGGAGTTGGCGGGGCGGAATTTAAACGAAC
>Ga0307471_100000046_pt1 | contig 56350 bp, 46 predicted proteins | sample atmos_gasesAM3C__2_FD_204566 | JGI IMG/M metagenome (GOLD analysis project Ga0307471, IMG submission 204566) | Hardwood forest soil microbial communities from Morgan-Monroe State Forest, Indiana, United States - atmos_gasesAM3C_515 | ecosystem: Environmental > Terrestrial > Soil > Temperate... | reverse complement strand
CATATTTGGCCAGGCGCTCAAACTTGCGGTTGAAAAAAGCGGCTCCGACGCCAACGCCGTAAACAGAGATCTCGTACCGCAGCAAGTCCTTCATGACCGCGTCGTACTTGTTGGCGTTCACTTTGGGATTGTTCAGGCCATCGGAGATGAGCAGGATGATTTTGCGTCGCTTGCGTTCCGGGTCGCGGTCCTTGAGCAACTGCGCCGCAGCGTAGACGGCGTCGTCGAGGGCCTTGCTGGTTTGCGCCTGGATGTTCAGCGTGGTTTCCGGAAGCTTCGGCGCATCGCCCGTCGCGGAGTGGCCGTTAAGGGTGGGCGTATCGTTGACGGAACCGGCGGGTCCCGCGTCAGGCTGTTCATCCAGGCGCGTGCGCTTCAATTCGGTGAGCAGCTTGTCCTGGTCGCTGATGAACCCGTGTCCTTCATGAACGTAGGTGTCGAAGCGGCAAACAAACGCTTCGTCGCTGGCGCTCAAGCCCGCAATGATGGAATCGAGGCTTTCCGCCACCTGGCGCGCGTTTTTCCTGTTCAAGTCATTGTCGATAAGCAGGACCAAAGACAGCGGAACCGCGTCCGCGCTGAAGTGAATGATTCGTTGCTCGACGTTGTCTTCGAGAATGCGAAATTCGTCCTTGCGAAGGTCCGGAACGAGACGGCCCGAGCCATCCTTCACCGTGACCGGAACGACGACTTGGGTCACAGTACTAATGATCTGCGCCGGTTTCTGCTGTTGTTGAGGAGACGGGGGAGGACTCTGCGACTGCGCGGGCGCCGCGGAACCCTGTTGGGGCGCGTGAGGTTGGTGCGTGCGCGCGCGTAGCGGAACGAACGCGAGAGCCAGCGTCAGGAGGACCACGCCGGCCGAAGGTGCGATTTTTCGTAGACTTTTCATGGTCCTCGGGCCAAACTTCGTGTTGAAATTATCCGCTCGGGTCAGACTTCATCGCGCATCCTATGGGGCTCCTGAGAGCATCCTACTGGTGCGGCGATGACCCGCGCGGCGCGTCTGGCGGGCATCTTGGTTCCAGGGAAAGTATACATGCGTTCGATAAACAAAGTTGTGACGCAGTGCGCAGCAGCATTGGTTGTATGGGCGCTGGTGGCGGGGGCCGCGGCGCAGGAGCCGGCTCAACAATCCTCGCAGCAGCCCGCTCAGAGCGACCAGCAAAACCCCACCATCAAGAGCGAAGTCAGCCTCGTCAACATTTTTGCCACCGTGCGGGACAAGAAAAAACAAATTATCCCCACGCTAAAGAAGGAAGATTTCCGTGTTTTCGAAAACGATCAGGAACAGAAGATCGCCTTTTTCACCGCGGAAAAAACGCTCCCCGTTACCCTGGGATTGCTGATTGACACCAGCGGCAGCGAACAAAACCGCCTGCCCGCGGAGCAGGAAGCCGCCACCGCTTTCCTGAACCGCGTTCTCCGCAAGGGCGACGAGGCCATGGTGATTTCTTTTGACGTGGATGTCGACCTTCTTTCCGACTTCACCGACGACCGTGCGCAACTCGACCGCGCCATTCGAAGCGCGCGCATCAATGCGCCGATGGTGAGCATGACGAATCCGGGGCCGCTGCCGCCGGAATCTCGCACCCGGGGTTTGCGCGGCACCGCTTTTTACGACGCCATCTGGACCGCCTGCGGCGACAAATTGGCCACGGAAGCGGGCCGCAAAGCGCTGGTAATCATCACCGATGCCGACGATCAGGGCAGCAAAGTCCGTGTCGAGGAAGCGATTGAAGCCGCCGAGCGCACCAACACCGTGGTCCACATTCTTTTAGTGCACGATCCGGGCTTTGGGTGGCGGCCGGATATCGCGCATAAAATTGCGGATGCAACCGGCGGCCGCGTCATCGAAGTTTCCTCAGAAAAACATTTGCACGAGGCCTTCGATCAGATCTCCGAGGAATTGCGCTCCGAATACACCTTGGGTTATTACCCGACCAATTCCGCGCGGGATGGAACGTTTCGCAAAATCAAAGTGGAAGCTGCGGATAAGGATTTGAAGGTGCTCGCCCGCAAAGGCTACTACGCACCAAAAGATGGGCCGGCTTGATACGGTGGTGCGGGCAAAGGTTACTACGCACCAAAAGATGGGCTGGCCTGATACGGTGCTGCGGGCAAAGGTTACTACGCGCCCAAAGAGGGTCCGGCTTGAGCCGCAATCTTTCAGAATGTACCCCGCTGGCGTTCGAAAGCCGTCGATTTAGTGCCGGCGCTGCTGTGATGGAAAGCATGGCAGGTTTCCTGCGCGAGCTGGAATAAGCTTCCAAACCATACACGGAATACTGCGAACGGATTGACCACGATTCGGCGCGCATTTACTATCCTCGTTTCGCGCGGGGCTCTCGCCTATAATTCGAATGCGTATGCATGCATACTCGGCGAATGTGACACTCTGTTGTTGCACTACGTCAGCGGGTTGAAATGGTGAACGAAACCATCGCGCATTACCGCGTGCTCCGCAAACTTGGCAGCGGGGGCATGGGCGTGGTGTACGAAGCCGAAGACACGAAACTCGGCCGGCGCGTGGCGCTAAAGTTCCTGCCCGAAGATTCTCACCGCGATCCGCAGGCGCTGGAGCGCTTTTTGCGTGAAGCGCGCGCGGCATCGTCGCTGAATCATTCCGGCATCTGCACGATTCACGCAATCGAAGAGCACGAAGCGAAAACGTTCATCGCGATGGAGTTGCTGGAAGGGCAAACCCTCGACAAGCTGCCCCGTCAGGGCAGTATTTCTGTGGGGCGCGCGATTGAAATCGGGATTCAGCTCGCCGACGCGCTCGATGCCGCGCACAAAAAAGGAATCATTCATCGCGACATCAAGCCGGCAAACATTTTTGTTACGGAACGCGGCGCGGTGAAAATCCTGGATTTCGGGCTGGCCAAACTTACGGCAGAACACCATGCTTACGCTGACGGAGAAACGATTGGCGACGCTGAAACGCTGCTGCTCACCAGCCCGGGGACGGCCGTGGGCACGATTGCCTACATGTCGCCGGAACAAGCGCGCGGAGAAGAACTCGACGCGCGCAGCGACCTTTTTTCACTGGGTGCAGTTCTCTACCAGATTGTCACGGGCAAACAGCCGTTTCCGGGTTCCACGAGCGCGGTGGTGTTCGACAATATTTTGCGGAACACTCCCGTTGCCCCGGTTTCGTTGAACCCCGAAGTTCCGGCGGAACTCGAGCGCATTCTCAATAAGGCGCTCGAAAAAGACCGCGACGTGCGCTACCAGGTTGCTGCGGAAATGCGCGCCGATTTGAAGCGTTTGCAACGCGAGCTGGATTCAGGGAAAGTGGCGTCTGCTTCGTCGGCGTCCACGCGTGCCGCGACGACGCAGGTTCCTCCGGCAGGAACGAGCACAGCCCAAGCTGCTGCGCCCTCGAGCGGTTCGGTGCTTGTTGCCGCAGCGAGCAAACACAAATTGGGGACGGGCGTAACCATCGGCGTGATCGCGATTCTGCTGGCGGCTGCAATCTTCGGCGTGTACACGCTGGTGCTGAAGACGCGGCACGTTCCGTTCGAGCGGTTCTCGATTGAAAACCTGACAAACAACGGCCACGTGTCCGTCGCGGCGATATCCCCGGATGGAAAGTACCTGCTGCACGTCATGGAGGAGAATGGGTTGCAGTCTCTGTGGCTGCGGCACATTCCGACGGCCAGCAACACGCAAGTCGTCGCTCCCGCGGCGGCCCGTTACTATGGCCTGACGTTTTCGCCCAATGGAAACTATATTTATTTTGTGCGCCGCGACGAAGAGGAGCACACGATTGCGTCACTCTACCGCGCGCCGATGCTGGGCGGCAATCCACAAGTGCTGATCCGCGACGTGGACAGTCCGGCGACTTTTTCGCCGGACGGGCAGCGTTTTGCCTACCTCCGCGAGCGTCATGACTCTCCCTTCTGGGACTTGCTGGTTGCGCACGAGGACGGTTCGCCGGATCGCGCGCTTTTCACCGGCGTTTCGATTTTGAGCGACTCGTTCACTCCGGCATGGTCGCCCGATGGGAAAACCATTGTTATTCCCGTCACGCAGCCCACATCAGATACATTCACTGGGTTAATGGTTGTGGATGCGGCGTCCGGCAAGCAGCAGACCATTCCCGTGAAGGACGCGCCGCTCTTCCTTGCCCCCGCATGGACGCCCGATTCGTCGGGTTTGATTCTGTCCTCGCTGGCCTTGCAGAACGGCCTGCTGAACAAGCAGCTTATGTTCCTAAGCTATCCGCCGGGCCAAATGCGCGAATTGACGGCGGACACGAATAACTACGGCTCGCCAAGCATGGCCGCGGATGGCCGCAGCCTGGTGACGACGCAGGGGCAGTTCAAGTTTGAGGTTTCGCTGGCCCCAGCCCAATCGCCCGATGCGCTGCGGCCCGTGACGCTTTCCTCTCATTTGCCCATCTGGCGCTGGGGCTGGACGCCCGATGGCCGGCTGGTCTTTCCGCAAGGAGGCGACATTCGCATTCTGGATCCCAAAGGGGGAGAGAAGATCGTCATGTCGGACAAGGTCCATATCTCGGATCAAGTTACTGTCTGTGGCAACGGACGTTACATCGTCTACCGCCAACTCGGCAAAGCCGCCAAGACCTCGGAAAATCTCTGGCGCATGGACGCCAACGGAAGCAATCCAATGCAACTGACGTTTGGCAAAAACGAAAGCGACCTGCAGTGTGCCACGGACGACAAGTGGGTGTATTACGTGGACGCCGGGGACAGGTTTCTTACGAAACGCGTGCCGATCGATGGGGGCTCAGCGGAAACTGTATTCGACTCGGCGATCCCGGGCGCCGCTCTTTCCGCAGACGGCAAAGTACTTGCCACACTCGACATTCGCGAACTCGACCACCAGCTGATGCTCAAATTTGTGTCCACGGCGGACAAAAAATCCTGGTATCACGACATCGACCCGCGGGCTTCCGGGCCTTACCGGTTTACGGCGGACGGCAAGGGCGTTGTTTACAACGTTCGCGAAAAGGGTGTGGACAATCTTTGGATTCAGCCGTTGGACGGCTCGCCTTACCGCCAGCTCACGCATTTCACGTCGGAAAGAATCGGGCAGTTTGCTTTTTCGCCCGACGGTTCGCAACTCGCTTTCGAGCGCGGGCATACGGAGTCGGACGCCGTGCTGTTGCGGGATACCTCCCGCTGAGCGTCTTACTATGACAAGGTTTGGTGACGGTGTGGCACGCGTTCTAAGGTTCCTGTCTGCGTTGCGGTTTGAGCAGTCGAATCTTGCGGTCTGTGACAACAACAAAACAACCGGCCCATTCCTCGACATTCTCGTTCTTAAACATCTCTTCAATGCGGGGCAATTAGAGTTCTCCGGCTCGGCGTGCGGAGACGTAGGAGCAGGATGCCGTGGTGCGAGCCAGGAGCGAACTTTCTCAGATCCGAGAAGTCCAGGTCCTGGGTAATGAGGAATCTCGATTCCTTCTGAGTTGCGTGCCAAACTTCCTCGTCACTGCGACCGACAAGCTTTTCTTCGTGCAGCGTGTGAGTTTCGTGGCCGAGGTTTTTCAACAGAATTGCAAGCCGATGGGGAAGATTCTCATCGAGCTTGATTTTCATCGAATGTACGGAACTTCGGGAACGGGCAAGTCCTCTTCAGCGGAAGCAGCAGCGAAGGCAATGGCGGCTTGGATGTCCTCGGGTTTCAGGCTTGGAAAATCCTTCAGAATTTCTTCGACGGAATCGCCCTCAGCCAAGCTAGCAAGGATAGTACGAAGAGTGACGCGCGTTCCCTTGAACAAGGGCTCTCCGCCACAGATTCCCTTGTCGCGAACGATGCGCTCTTCGTAGGTCTTCAGATTCCCAGCGCCGCCCACTCAACTGTTCTCCTCCGGCCATCATATCATCAATTTTTGGCTACCGACCGTTGGACAGCTCGCCTTACCGGCAGCTCACGCATTTCACGTCGGAACGAATTGCGCAGTTTGCTTTTTCATCCGACGGTTCCCAACTCGCCTTCGAACGCGGGCACACGGAATCCGGCGCCGTGCTCTTGCGCGACCTCTCGCGCTGACGATTGCCATCCCGAGCCCAGTCGGGACTGTCGTCATTCGAAGGGCCGGCTTCCAGCTGGCTCCTCTTACTCAATCAAACCGCCGCGGAGATGGCGGCGCTACAAAATAGCCTCGAAGGTGGCGACACGCTGGATCGACGGAGATTACGAACCCTGCAATACTGTCGTGCATGAGGCGTCCAAGCAAGAAACTGCCAAAAGACACAAATCAACTCGCTGCTGAGATTGTCGGATTATCAACGGAAGAGCCTAGGGAGACTCAGTCAATTAAGGAATATCTCTCAAGCATTGGGCGTAGGGGTGGTCTGAAAGGTGGAAGAGCTAGAGCCAAGAAGCTGTCGACCGAGAAACGCTCCGAGATTGCCCGCAAGGCTGCCAAAGCTCGCTGGACTAAGCAGCAGAGCGATTCTTAGATACCAGTTCCAGTTCCTCCAAATCATTTCGGAAATCAAACACCATCTGTATTGCTCGGCCCTTATTAAAATTCTGGTTGTAACTGTCCACGTCAATCTTGAGTTGGTGGCAATCCATGACAATCAATTGCCGCCTGTTTTGGAATGACAGTTCCATGTGTTTGTGCTTTGCCGTGGGCATGTTATCCCAGAGCCAAGTCTGCACACCATTGATGGAGTATCGAGCGGCATGTTTAACCCTAATCCTTCGGCCTTGTGGGTCGTCCATGTATTCATCGTGCCAAACTTGAGCGATTTGCTCCGCGAATCGCCGGATAACCGCACCGGGATGCATCTGGAACAAACCCTGGGAGACTCCCCATTCCGCCACGTCTATGGCTGATGCGGGCCATTTTCCGCCTGCCTCTCGGTATCTCTTTTCAACTCGATTAATCTGATCTTTGTAACTCATGTAGGTACCTCTAACTGTTCATTGAAATCATCTGCCCCCATCCATCTGTTAAGGCAGTTCTCGTCACTAGATCGCGAACTTTCACTAACATTTCTCGGCTATGAAAGTAGCCAACCTCTTCCCGAAACTGCAATTGTCCCAACACAATTCCAGGGTGGACGTGCATTTTCATCGCGAACCCCCTAATCCTTTGTTTAGAAAAAGCAGGCCTCAATCGGTCAACGAAATCCTGCATTTCTGATTGTTTGATTAGGAATTCTTCAGCGAATCGGTCTGCCACTTTCTCGTTTTCTGATTTCTCTTTGAATGGCACTCTTTCATCGCCGACCAAATTTATGTCGAGGATATCGCTTCCATCAATCCCGTGTTCGTTCTTCACATGCCCACATTCATGAGTCAAGATATACCAGAAATTATCAATACGGTCGTATCGCATCGTCATGACAATAACTGGGGAAAATTCGTCTAGCCAAAAGCATGCCCCATCAATTTTCGTATGCAGCAGGCTTTCGATAATAAGAAATCGCACCCCTCCATCGGCAAGAACTCTCGCGACATGCGTAACATCTTCTGGATTCACTAAGAGCCTTTTTAGAGTCTGTAGAGCTCTTGCAAAGAGCGACTGTGAAAACTTGGCAGCCTGAACCCCTCTAGCAATCTTTCGGGCTTGGCATAGCCAAGCTTTCTGCGCAGGGGTTATCTCATCATTGGGATTCGACTTATGGAAAGAAACTGCGGAGATTGGCTCATTCAAAAATTCTGTAACCTCTTTTTCTAGAATGTCCAGATCATCGGATGCCCGTATCCATCCCCGTCGAATCATGTCGTTAATCGGAGCCATAGCGAACAGTTTGGCTCTTCGAGAAACATCCTCCTTCTGCTCTCCTCCTTCGTAAAGGTCATATGACGCTTGCAGATTCATCCACAGTTCTACAGTCGTGCCAAAAGCCGACGCCAATTCGGACGCAATTTCCCGCGAAACCGACCGCTTCCCGTTGATGATTGCGCTAACTACAGAATCCTGGCGTCCCATAATGTTTGCCAAATCACTCTGCGTCCACCCCCTAGTCTCCAGTTCTTCCTTGATGAACTCCCCGGGAGGGAAAGCTTGTGCCATTGCTTTGTTATTCATTTCGCCCCTCCTTTTTCAGTGGTAGTCTTCGATCGCAACAATCCAGATAATCTTGTTCGGGTTGTCGCCTTCAATCTCCAAGATCAGCCTCCATTGGTCATTTAGTCGCATAGAGTATTGATGCTGCCGTTTCCCTTGAAGCCTTTCAAAACGATGTGAGTGCATGGCGTAGAGATCACGCTCGCTACCCGCGCCGCGAATGAATTGCAATCGCTTGCGGAAAGCTTTCGCAATCCCCGGTGGATATGCCCTATCTCGTTTGGCATCTTCCCTTTGGAGCTCTTCGAGCGATTCATCTTTGAACCTTATCTCGAACGCCATAACAGAGCTTTACAGGAGAACCTTGCTCCTGTCAAGTACCAATTTAATGATTTCATGAAATCTTGAAAATTACACTCTACATAGCATGAGCGGCTCAAGCATAGTTCATCATGCCACCCGAGACCCTAGCCCTGCTGTTTTGCTTAGTGAGCCTCCAGGATTGGGAAGCGCCGGGCGGAGCTTGCCGGCGGCGAGGTCATTCAGGGCGCGAAGGCCTTTGTTGAGTTCGATGGCGGTCAGGCGGCCCTGGCGGTAGAGCCAGCGCAAGTAGTCGGCGGCGGAGCGTTCTTTCTTTGACGAATTGCATTCCATGCAGCAGGAGACCAAGTTGCGATAGGAATTGCGGCCGAAGTGCACGCGAGGAATAACGTGGTCGAGGCACTTCATCCGAACGGGGATCCGGCGGAGACAATAAAAGCAGAGGCCGCGCTCGCGCGCGTGGATGGACTGGCGCAGCGGGCGAGTTTTCAGGAAATTTATTTTCTCAAGGTTGGCCGGACGACCGAGGCGGCCCAGAGGCACGCCGGAGACAATACCGCCGGCGCGAACGGCGCGAATCTCCTCCGGCAAACGCGGCTCGACGAGGTGGCCGGCTTTGGTGCGCTCAACCAAGCGCAGGACGCCTTGGTCGATTAGGCGGCGCACGGACTCACGCACCGGTCCGTGCGAGAGGTTGAGATTGCGGGCCACCGAGAGAATCGAGAATCGCACGCGGCGCTTCCCATCGAGGCGGCTGTGCCGGACCAAGTGGGAATAGACGGCGCGGTCGACGACCGAGAAGTGGAGGCGCGGGGCGAGAACATCTTCCAATTGCTTCCAGACTTGTTCAGCGTTTACTTTTTCGTTTTGCATGATTTGCATCCTTGAGTGGAATAGAGAAGTTCACAGCAGACAGCGATCAACTGAGGGGAAAAGAAAAGAGAAAGACTCAACACCCCGACCGGGTCCCGACAGGAGTCGGGATCCTTGATCGGGGCAGGCGCCGACCACCGAGGTCAGAGCCCAGAGAACACAAAGAAGAAAAGGGCCTAAGGACGACAGCTAACCGCCAAGAGGAAAAACAATAGAGATGGAATAAAAAACGCCGGCCCTTCGGGGCTCAGGGTAAACAGGGATGCCCGCTTGCGAGGGCAAGCCGGCGGTGCGAAATGGACACGACAGAGCGTGCCGGCGGCAAAAACAAAAAAGCCCCGACCGGAGCCGGGGTGCAGTTTCTTACATTCCTAGTCTACTAAAGTAGTGCCTGGCTTGTCAAGTAAAAACTATATAAAAAATAAGTGCTTTAAATACAGAGAGATAGCTGAGAAGGGATAAGGAAATATTGTTGCGCCACTTCGGAAAGAGCTCGTACGCTTGAGGCGCGCGTCTTGGGCAGCGGCTTGGGCGGGACTTCTTCTTCCTTGCTTGTCATCGGCTTGCCTCCTTGAAAAGCCTGACGGTCGTGTCGCGGATCAAGTCACAATATTGGCGAGCCACCGGGCGACGGCGTTCAGCCCCGCCTGCACCAAGTCGCCGGAGCGAGCATCGTCCCACCACTGCGAATCGTGCTCTTGAAACACAGCGGACGCTTGCGCCTTCGCTGCGGCGAGCTTCATCGGGAGGGCCGGATCCACCGGCTTAGCCGCGGCGGCTTCCTTGAGCTGCGCCAGCATTTGCTGTTGTTGCTTCAGGTCGAGGATCGCGATGGGCGAATGACAAAAAGGACATGCGGAGTTAGCTCGCAGGTCGATGGAGGCGCCGCAGCTCGAGCAGTTCACGGCCTGGACGCTCTCGCGCAAGTGCTGGACCTCGGCTGGCGAGAGCGGATGGATAAAATTCCTTTCCTTGAGAAATTCGAAAAACCCGATGAAGTGCCCGTGCTCGTTCGGACATTGCCAGTAGGTGAAGCGGACGTTGCGAGCCATGTTGTGCGCCAGGGTCAAAGCGGCTCCGCAGCGCGGGCACAGAAGCGTCTGCGAAATCACCGGCTTGGAAGAGGAAGAGTGATCGCCGATATACTTCATTAACTCCAGTGTGGATGCGGGAGAGAGTTGCAGGTCTTTGTGTTGGTCGAACCAGAACGCCTGGCAAGGCGCGCACACGTCAATGGTGATCTGGGCCCCCAACCGGCTGCCGAGCGTCCAGTCCGTCATCGGAGCCGAGCAATTGGAGCATTTCATGGCCCTATGGTATCAAGCCGCGTTTGCCGCCCGCATGGCGGATTTCACGGCCGCGCTCAGGGATGTTTCTTAACGTTTACGGTTAGAACGGGCTGGTGCGCTTCGGGCGCGTTTTTTGGAGCGGCTTGCGCGGAACCATTTCGTCGCGGTTGGCGGTCAGGTACACAAACGAAGCCACAATCACCGCCATCTGCTTCATGTCCGGCTCTTGAATGCGTTCGTAGACGTCCATGTTGGAGTGGTGCGTGCGCGTGTCGTAATCCAGCGGATCCTGGACGAATTGAAAGCCCGGCAAGCCTACGGCATCGAAGGAAAGATGATCGGTGCCGCCGGTGTTGCGAATCGTCAGCGTGTTCATGCCCACGTTGTGGAACGGCTCCATCCACTGCGAGAAGAGCGGGGCGATGGCTTCGTTGCCCTGGAGATAGACGCCGCGGATTTTTCCTGAACCGTTGTCCACGTTGTAATAGGCGTCGAGCCTGGCGTGCTCGGGCAGGATTTTGATTTTTTCTGTGGCGGCGGTGTCGGGCTCCCAATCGGCGAAATGCTGCTTCACGTAGGCGCGCGAGCCAAGCAGGCCTTGCTCTTCGCCGGTCCATAGGCCGATGCGTACGGTGCGGCGGAGCCTCACGCCGGTGGCCTTGAGGATGCGCATCGCTTCCAGCATCACGCCGGAGCCCGCGCCGTTGTCGGTGGCGCCCGTTCCCGCGTGCCAGGAATCGAAGTGCGCGCCGACCATCACGATTTCGTCGGCCTTGGCTTTTTCGGAGCCGGGAATCTCGCCGATGATGTTGAACGAATTCAGGTCGTTTTCGTAGAACTTGTTTTGGATGTCGGCTTGCAGCGTGACCGGGACTTTCTTTTCGAGCATGCGCACGAGGCGCCCATAGTTTTCGTTGTCTACAGCGACCCGCGCCGGAGCAGGAGGATCCTTGGGATCGCGTCCTCCGCCGCTCTGCACGTATACAGTGCCGTCATCGCCGGGTGACGGCTCGAGCCACGCGGCGACGCCTTCTTCGACGAGGAACTTCTGGATTTTTTCGTTCAGCTCACGTTGCGCGCGAAACCGCGCGAAGCGGTCTTCTGGTCCCCGCGCCGCCGGCACCGGCTGCGTGGACTCCTCGACGAGTTCGGGGTCCGTGTAGCGATGAAACTGCGCTTCGGTGCGCGAAGGAATTTCCGGTTGCTGCGCTGTCAAGACAAATTTGCCCTTGAGCTTTCCGCGATACTGCTCGATGTCCTCCGCTTTTTGAATGGGAGCCCACACGGCTTCAGCTGTGACGACGCCGTTCGTGCCGGGAGTCCAGGCTTTGGCGTAAGCGATGAATGGAAATGGACGCGGCGAAATGGCTTGGAGAGAAAACCGTTCGTTGGACCAGCCCCTGCCGAAGGGTCCCCACGGCTCGAGGCGCACGTTGGCGAGCTGCCACTCTTTCATTTTGCCCATGGTCCAGTCGGCGGCCTGCTTGATGTTCGGCGAATTGGTCAGCCGCGGGCCGTAGACGTCCGTGAGATAGCTCATGATGTCCATGACTTGCGAGTGATTGAAGCCTTCGTCTTTGATTTGCTGGATCGCGTTCAGATCCGCCGTGCTCGGCGCTTGCGCGCCCAGGGGAACGACGGCCACCATCAACAGGAGAATCAGCAGAGCTTTCTTATGATTTCGCACACCCGCCTCCGGACTTTCGCGATGCGAACTTGCTGGATCGGAATGATCTGGCTCACCGACACGTCAGACTACAGGTGAGACGGCTCGACGCCTCGTTGCGTTTCAACCGAAAATTTTCGTTCGCCAGAAGTCCCCGCAACGTAGGAAAAACCAATTTAAGGCTTCGAGGTTCCTCGCGGCGAACCCTGAGGCGTGCCAGGTGCCGTGCCTTGTGGCGTGCCCTGCGGCCCGGAAGAACCAGAATCGCCCGCAGCGTTGTTGGCCTGATTCGGACGCGCATAGTATCCGCGGCGCGCGCGCACCTGATAGCCTTTATGGTCCGGCACTTCGAGCCGGATTTTGTGGTAGCGACCATCCAGCACGTAATTCGCGGGCTGATAAGCGATGGAATACTGGTTGCGAAGCTCGTCGCCGATGTCCTGAAAGGACTGGTCGAGATCATCCACGTGATACGGGAAAAACGAGCGGCCGCCGGTTTCTTCGGCAAGGTCCTGAAGAACCTTGTCGCCATCCGTCAAGTGATATTTTCGGTCGCTCGTTTTCTCGGGATTAGTTTCAGAGAGCGAAACCCATTGCGTGCTGGTGCTGATGGTGTAGATGACGACGCTGGTGCGCTGCGCGAGCTCGATGGCCTCGGAGCGCGTGCGGAGAGATAAATTGTCCTCGCCGTCGCTGATGAGAATCATCACGCGGCGGACCACGTCGGGCTGGTCGCCGGGCGGACGCGGCGGATGGTTCAACTGTTTCGAACAAGCTTCGTAAATGGCGTCGTAAATCGCGGTGCCGCCGCCCGCGCGAGTTCCCATAATCTGGTCGCGCAGCGCTCCCGTATCGCTGGTGAACTGCTGGATGATTTGCGGCTCATCGTCGAAGGTCATGACGAACGCTTCATCTTTGTTGCGGCGAAGCACGCTGAAAAGAAAGCTGACCGAAGCGTCCTGCTCGAACTTGATGCGGTCGCGAATGCTGTTGGAAGTGTCGAGCAGCATGCCGATGCGCAACGGCAAATCCGACTGCTTGCTGAAATAGCGGATTTCCTGCGGTTTGCCTTCATCGAAAACCTTGAAATCGCCTTGCTCCAAATCCGGCACCAATTTGTTGCGGCGGTTGAGGACGGTGAAAAGCACGTCGACGAGGTTGACTTCGCGACGAAACGTTTGGCCGGATTGCGCGGGCGCCTGCTGATTCGTAGCAGGCGCGGGCGGCGGAGCCTGCTGCTTCGCTGCGCCAGGGGCTTGCTGTGCCCGTCCTGCGGACGCGGGAAGCAAAAGAGCCGCAGCCAGAAAACCGGTAATTCGAATGTTTGGCCGATTCATCGGTGCTAAGAATTATAGGTACGCCGCAAGCGCAGCGTCAATTCGGCTTTGTGGTTCCCCGGCGACGGCGCAAAGTCTCGCTAAGAATTCGCGGAGTTCCCCCGGCAGCGGCGCGCGGACTTCGAGCCAGGCCCCCGTCCGGGGCTGCGCAAATCCAATCCGCGCGGCATGCAGAAAATTGCGCTCGAGTTTCGGCAGGGTTACTTTGCCGACGCGCAAATTCGCGGCCGCTCCGTAAAGCGTATCGCCGACGACGGGATGCTTCAGCGCGGAGAAGTGCACACGAATTTGATGCGTTCGGCCCGTGAGGAGTTGGACCTCGACGAGTGTGGTGTTGTCGACCTGTGCGAGGACATGCCAGTCGGTGCGCGCATGGCGAGGATTCGCGGGAGCTGCTCCCCGCCCGGATTTTCTAGGCGTGGCCATGCGGGTGCGATGGATGGGATCGCGCCCAATCGCCAGTTCGATGCTGCCGGTCTTTTCCTTCAAGATGCCTTGCACCAAGGCGAGATAAGTTTTCTTCACAGCGCGCTGCTGAAAGGCTTGGCCGAGCTTCGCGTGCGCGGCGTCGTTCTTGGCCACGAGAATCACGCCGGAAGTCTCTTTGTCGAGGCGATGGACGATTCCGGGGCGCAAAGGATCGCCTCCTTTGGAAAGCTCCAGCCCGCGGCCAAGCAGCGCGTTCACCAAAGTTCCGGAGAGATTTCCAGCGCCCGCATGCACTGTCATCCCAGCGGGCTTGTTGATGGCAATAACGTCTTCGTCTTCGTAGAGAACTTCGAGCGGGATGGCTTCCGCTTTCGCGACCATCGCGGGACGCTCGGTAATTTCTATGGAGATTTTTTCGCCCCCACGAAGATGCAGCGAGCCTTTTCTCGCGGCCTTGCCGCCGAGGAGGAGGCGGCCAGCGTTGATCAATTCCTGCACGCGCGTGCGGCTCAGCTGCGAGAAATGCTCCGCCACGATCACATCGAGCCGCCGGCCCGCTTCGTGAGCTTCAACCGTGAATTGCTGGTGAACTGCCCCAAGTGCTGGGGCGCTTACTCTGGTTTCTTCCTCTTCGTGTTTCGCGGCGGTCATTACTGGAGGTCGCCGGTGTCGGCCAGCTTCGCGTACCACTTGCCGGAGTCTTTCATGGTTCGTTTTTGCGTTCGAAAATCAACGTAGACCAGGCCGAAGCGTTGGCAGAAACCCTCGGCCCACTCGAAATTGTCCATCAGGCTCCAGTGATGGTAAGCGCGCACATTGCAGCTGTGGATCATGGCGCGGCCCAGTTCATCGAGGTAGCCGCGCAAGAATTGAATGCGGCGGTCGTCGGGAACGCGTCCGTGTTCGTCCGGTCCGTCCAAATAGGAGCAGCCGTTCTCAGTAATTTCCAGCGGCGTTCCTTTGTATTCGCGGGAAATGCGCATCAGCATTTCGTACAGACCGCTTGGCCAGACTTCCCAGCCAAAATCGGTAAGAGGGCCTTCGTGGGCGTCGAAGTTGTGTACGCCGGTGGCGGATTCGCCTTCGCCCGGCGGAATCGCGGAAACCAACTGGCGGAAGTAATAGTTGATCCCCAGAAAATCCAACGGCGCGCGACAGAGCTCCATGTCGCCGGGCTTTAACCCCATCATCTCGAGCGGATTCCCTCCGGGGAAAGCGGCAGGGTATTCTCCTTTCATTGCGGGCTGAATGAACCAGATGTTTCCGATTGCGTGGGCTCGATCGGCGGCCTTGCGGTCCTCTTCCGATTTGGTGGCTGGCTGGCAATGCGACATGCTGAAGGCGGTGCCAACTTCAAACTTGGAGTTGACGGCTTTGATGGCGCGAAACGCCTGGCCCTGCGCAATGTTCACGACGTGCGTGGCGCGCATGCACTCGACAAAATTCGTGCGCGCCGGCGCGTGGGTGCCGTAGGCGTAGCCCAGGAACGTGAAGACCCACGGCTCATTGAAGATGCACCAATGCTTGATTCGGTCGCCAAGCGCGCGTGTGACGCCCTCCGCGTATTCCGTGAAGCGGCCCGCCAGGTCACGATTGGGCCAGCCCCCGGCGTCTTCGAGCTTTTGCGGCAGGTCCCAATGATAGAGGGTGCAGAGCGGGCGGATTTTCGCTTTCAGTAGCTCATCCGTAAGACGTTTATAGTAGTCCAGACCTCTGGGATTGGGTTTGCCCGTGCCATCAGCTTGGATGCGCGGCCAGGAAATGGAAAAGCGGTAGCTTTTCAGATTCATCTGCTCGAGCAGCGCAACGTCTTCTCCGTAACGGTGATAGGAATCGCAGGCAATGTCGCCGGTGTAGCCACCTTTCACTTTGCCAACGGAGTGGACGAAGCGGTCCCAAATGGATTCGCCTTTGCCGTCGTCGTTCCAGGCTCCTTCAACCTGATAGGCCGCGGTCGCCGCGCCCCAAATAAATTCTTCAGGGAACTGGAACGGTGCGAACTTCATCGGCTGTTGGAACAATTCGGTCGCGAGCGCCGCGGCCGGAGGCAAGACGTAGAAAGAGGCGGCGGCGCCGAGCGCCCTGCCCAGAAAATCGCGGCGATTCAGGTTGCTCCAACGGCCCATGGATTCCTCCTCGACAAACTTTTTAGGAAACGTGATGCGGTGATTCTTGCTTGTGGCCAAATAATACGTCAAGAAGGATGAGAGCGGCGCCAATGGTGATGGCCGAGTCCGCGACGTTGAAGGCGGGATAGTGATACGTGCCGAACCAAACCTCGAAAAAGTCGGTCACGGCACCCTGAAAGATGCGGTCGGAAACATTGCCCGCAGCGCCGCCCAGCAGCAGCGCGAGGCCTGCGTTCCCCATGGCCGTGGCGATCTTGCCCGTTACGAGAAGCCACGCGAGGACGGCGATCACTGCGAGCGAGCCGGTGATTAAGATGACGCGCGTGATGGTGGACGCGGAATCGGCCAGCACACCAAACGCGATGCCGGGATTCCGGCTGTGCACCAAGTAAATGAAATTGTGAATGACTTCGCGGCGCCAGCCTTCGACGGTGCGCGCTTCAAACCAGGCTTTAGTGGTGCGGTCGAGCAGAACGATGGCAAGGGTGAGCCAGAGCCAGCGGAGGCGGGAGAAGGGGCTCATGAGGGTAAGGAGGAAGAAGAAAGTGGCGAGTGGCGAGTGGCGAGTGGCGAGAGAAGAAAAACAAAAGCGAAGAGAGATTCGTCGCTTCGCTCGGAATGACGCGTAGTTGTTTTGTTTGGCAGGTTGCGAAAGAACATCGTGTTAGGTTACCGCAACCCCTTCGGCTGCATCACTCTCGATTTCGGCGAGGGCTTCGCTGCAGCGCTCGCACACGGTGGGATAGCGCGAGTTCTCGCCAACGTGAGTCGAGTAATTCCAGCAACGGTCGCATTTTTTGCCCGAAGCGCGGGCAACCGAAATTTCAAGGCCGGGAAGCGCGGTAGGTGCAAAAATCGGAGGTTCCATCGCACCTCCAAGCTGGACCTGAGAAACGATAAGCATGGCCGGAAGAACACCGGCGTATTTCTCAAGCAGGTCCGCTAGGGACTGGCTGGCATGCAGTATTACCTTAGCTTCCAGACCGCTGGAGATCTTCTTAGCATTGCGCGCGCCTTCGAGGGCCTTTAGCGCTTCGTCGCGAACCAGGAGGATTCGTTCCCACTCTTCTTTTTGCGCGGCTGTCAGGTTGACCTGAAACTCGCTAACTTCAGGGAACAAAGCGATGTGAATACTTTGGGGGTTGCCGGACGTCTTGGGAAAGAATCTCCAGATTTCTTCCGCCGTGAAGACGAGGATTGGCGCGATCAGGCGAACAAGGGCGCTCGCGATTTTCCAAACGGCAGTTTGCGCCGAACGGCGCGACTTGTTCTTCTCGGCTTTCGTGTAGAGGCGATCTTTCAACACGTCAAAATAAAACGCGCTGAGATCCACGACGCAGTAATCATGGATGGCGTGGTAGACGCGGTGAAATTCGTAATTGGCGTACCATTCCCGGCATTTTTTGACGAGGTCCGCGGTGCGATCCAGCATCCACTGATCAATTTCCTCGAGCTTGCTATTTGGTAGCGCGTCGCGCGTCGGATCGAAATCGCCGAGATTGCTCATCGCAAAGCGGAAGGTGTTGCGAATTTTGCGGTAGGCTTCGCTGAGCTGCGTCATGACGCGCTCGCTCATTTTCATATCGGCCTGGTACTCCACGGACGCCACCCACAGCCGCAGCAAGTCCGCGCCCCAGCGCTCGCAAATCTCATTCGGGGAGATCGCGTTGCCGAGCGATTTAGACATCGGCCGGCCTTGCTCATCGAGCGTCCAGCCGTGCGTCACTACACCGCGGTACGGTGCCGCATCGCGCACGCCGGTCGCCACTAGCAGCGAACTTTGAAACCAGCCGCGATACTGATCCAGCCCTTCCAGGTAAACATCGGCGGGCCACTCGGGGCCCTTCAGCACAGAAAGGTGCGACGAGCCCGAATCGAACCACACATCCAAAATGTCGTTCTCTTTGCGCCACTTGGACGCACCGCAGTCACACTTGGTTCCTGCGGGCAGCAACTCTTCGGGCGAATGCTTGTACCAGGCGTCCGCGCCTTCTTTTTCGAACCACTTCACGACGTTGCGGAGCGCTTTGTAATCTTCAAGGCGCTTTCCGCAACCGTCGCAATAGAAAACAATGATCGGCACGCCCCAGAAGCGTTGGCGTGAGACGCACCAGTCCGGCCGCTTCTCGATCATTTCGTACATGCGGTCTTCGCCCCAGGCGGGAATCCACTTCACCTGGTGGATTTCTTCGAGCGCTTCCTGGCGCAGTGTTTTTTGCCGGCCATTGGAAGCCTGATCCATCTTGATGAACCACTGCTCGGTGGCACGAAAAATCACCGGATTGTGGCAGCGCCAGCAATGGGGATAGCTGTGCGTATATGGATGATTGGCCAGGAGAGCCCCTCGATCGGCGAGAAGCTTTACAATGATGGGATTTGCGCTGAAAACGTCTTTGCCTTTGTATTCGGGCAAGCCTTCCAGATATCGGCCTTTATCGTCCAGCGGTGCATAAATTTCCAGGCCGTATTTCTGTCCTGTAACAAAGTCCTCGGCGCCGTGACCGGGAGCGGTGTGCACGATGCCTGTGCCCTGGTCGAGCGTGACGTAATCGGCAAGAACTCCCGGCACCTGCATGTCAATGAAGGGGTGTTGAAACTTCATGCCCTCGAAATCGCGGCCTTTGAACGTGCCGCGCACTTTCGCTTCTTTGATTCCGCACTCGGCTTGCAGGGCGGCCACGCGATCCGCAGCGAGCAACAGCGCACCCTTCTCAGTCTCCACGACCGCATAATCAAAGTCCGGATGAAACGCCAGCGCACGGTTGTGCGGCAACGTCCATGGTGTGGTGGTCCAGATGACTGCGCTTACGTCACGTGCAATTTTTGCTGCGCCCCCTTTGCTACCGCCAACAACGCCAAACTTCACCCAGATCGAAGGGCTAGTGTGATCTTCGTACTCGACTTCCGCCTCGGCCAATGCTGTGTTGTCAACGATGCACCAATACACCGGCTTGCGTCCGCGGTAGACATAGCCTTTCTCCATGAAATCCAAAAAGGCTCCCGCAATGGTGGCTTCGTAGGGGAAGCTCATGGTCAAGTACGGATCGTTCCACTGGCCAAAAATTCCGAGGCGCTTGAAATCGCGCTTGTGCTGCTCGACGTAGCGCATGGCGAATTCGCGGCAAAGCTTGCGAAATTCCGCGGGAGGCACTTTGCCTTTGCCCCCCAGCTCTTTTTCGACTTGCGTCTCGATGGGCAGGCCGTGGCAGTCCCATCCGGGCACGTACGGCGCAAAGTGTCCGGCCATACTTTTTGTTTTGACGATCAGGTCTTTCAGGATTTTGTTGAGGCCGGTGCCGAGATGAATCTCACCGGTGGGATAGGGCGGGCCGTCATGCAACACAAAAAGGGGTTTGCCTTTGCGCGCTTCCAGAATCCGTTCGTAAATGTTTCCTGCGTACCAAGCTTCGAGCTGTTTCGGCTCGTTCCGGGGCAAGCTGGCCTTCATGGGAAAGTCGGTCTTGGGCAGGTTCAGCGTCTTTTTGAGTTCAAGTGGTTCGGCCATAGCTTGGAGCGTTCGGATATCCCTTCTTTGCCCGCGTTGCCGTCCGTTTGTCCAGTTGCACGGCGGGAAACATCTAAAAGGCAGTTGAACCTTGTATGTTACAATGAAGCGCAGATAGGTGTCAGCCGCTGGGGCCTGCAACCTTTCCGGGCCTGTGGGAATCCTATCCCTGAGGGATACCAAAGGCGGGGTGAGTCCGTCTAAAGTTAGAGGAAAACGGTGCCGGGCAAAATCAACAATCTTATTCCACCTTCCGCTCCGAAGCCCAAAGTGTCTGGAGCGGGTTCGCAGCCTCCCACTCAGGCAAGCCAGGTTCGAGCTCCTTACGTGCCCCGGTTTGGCAGGCCGCCCATGCTGGTGCCTGATGATTTTTGGTCAAACCTCAAGCAGTTTCTGACCGAGCGGCCCGTCAAGGTTCGCGAGCGCAAGGATGCGCCCTTCACGCAGACCGCTTTTGGGGCCGGTTTCTTCGGCAACCTTGCGGAGTCTTTCCGCTCAACCCCAGGTGGGAATCGCCCTGTGAACAGCAGATTAGCTGTGAGCTGGGGAACGAATTTCGGCGGGTTTGGCACGCGCATCAAGGAATTCTTCTCGCCTCCGAAGCAGCCTCCTCTGCCGCCGGGTATCACCCCCATCAAAGTGAAAGACATCTGGTCCAAGGATGAAAAGTTCGGTTCGAGCCAAGCGCTTGCGGTCCTCTTGCATGCAGCGGTGGTCGCTTTGCTTATAGTTCCCATTGGTTTCCGCGTAGTGGAAACCACGCAAGCAAAAAACAAAGTCGATGTCACGCCCCTGGACATTTCGCCTTACCTCGCCAAGCTTCCTGCGGGCGCGAACAAGGCTGGCGGCGGTGGCGGCGCCAACGACCACACCACCACTCCGGTGAATCGTGGCAAAGTGCCGAAGTTCAAGTGGACGCAATTTACTCCGCCACAGATTAAAATTCAGAATCCAAATGCCAAGCTGCAAACGGAACCTGCGCTTCTGGGCCCGCCGGATCTGAAAGTAGCAAACATAAACGCTCCCACTTTCGGTGATCCGCTGGCTACTGCCATCAGCGATTCTCTAGGACATGGCAATGGTACGGGAATTGGCAGCGGTTCCGGGGGCGGTCTTGGGCCTGGTTCCGGCGGTGGGACGGGCGGCGGAGAATTTCGCGCCGGCGTGAATGGCGTCGGCCAGCCAGCGTGCATCTATTGCCCGAATCCCGATTATTCGGAAGAGGCGCGCAAGGCCAAGTATCAGGGCTCTGTATTCCTTGATATCACAATTAGCGCAGACGGACGAGTCACTGCCCAACGCGTCCTGCGGGGCCCTGGGATGGGTCTAGAAGAGAAAGCCATAGCCGCAGTCAAAACCTGGAAGTTGCGCCCTTGCAGCGGGCCGAACGGTAAAGCTGTGAGCTGCACGGCTCCCGTTGAAGTCGTTTTCCGATTGCTGTAATTCTCCAGAGCAAAAACCACTTCGTTTTCTCAAGCAGGCAACCAATTCCGCGGCCATGTCTTCTCACAACGCGTTCGAGGCTCGCCTCCAAGGAGTTTTTAACGGATTCGGAGGTGAGCGTGGAGGCGCGTCCATGCGCGATCCATTTTTCCGTCCGTTCAGCTCCTCGCCGGGTGATTCCTTGCTTCAGCGCATTCGCGAGAATTTCCGGCAGGCCTTTGCTCCGGTGGGCATTTCTCCGTCCTCAGCCAACGGAGCTCCGCTCCATTCGATCCGCTGGGAGCGATCCATAGGGTCAAATCGAGCGCACAGTGCATCGCTGCTGACCCACGCAGCCGTGATTGCCGCCCTTTTGGGCGCGGTTACCCATTCGCCAAGTCCTGATCCAAAACGACCTCCCTTCGGGGGAGAATTTCCGGGAATTTTTTCGGCGCCAAAAGACTTGCTTGATCTCCTTCGTGGCCCGAATCTTAGGGGCGGAACCGGAAATGGCAGCGGCCACGATCTTCTCCCGCCGACTCAAGGCAATCTTCCTGCGCGTTCTTCGATTCAGTTTTTGAAGCCCACCCTGCCGCACAATCAGAATCCTGAGCTTCCCGTTCCTCCCACGATTCTCGATGCATCCGCGCCACGCGCTTTACCGCCCGTCATCGACATTGGCATTCCTTGGATGCAGGAACGAAATAATTCCTCCGGACCTTCCAACGGAAATACGATTGGCAGCGGCCCGAACGATTCGATCGGAACTACTCCCGGCGAGCAGACAGGCATAGGCGGTCCTCCCGGTAATTACCGGCCCGGTGGCGCGCTTCCTACTTGTGTGTACTGCCCCGATCCGCAATACACGGATGAGGCGCGCGAGGCGAAGCTGCAAGGCCGCGTGACGCTGCGCGTTCTGGTCGGAGCGGACGGCCGGGCTTCGCAAATCCAAATCGTTCAAGGAATCGGCATGGGCCTGGACGATCGCGCCGTGCAATCGGTTCGCGCATGGAAATTCAGGCCTGCGTATGACGGCGCCCGGCGCGCTGTGCCCGCGTGGGTCGCCATCGAAATCATTTTTCGACTGATCTAGCCTGCATCTAGACACGCTGCACACCGAGGGGGTAACATTTTTCCATGCCCCACGAATTTGCCGAAAATGAATTTGAGCTGGAGCCCGCATCTTCTTCCGCGCGCTCCGGCGGACCTCCGCGCAAATTCACGGGCATAGGAGTCCTCGACCCGCCCGTCCCTCCCAAGCGGCCACCCGGACCCATTCCCGCTGCTCCGGCATCGCTGTTCCTACGCGTGCTTGGGGGACTGCTTCTTTTGGGGCTCACCGCAGGAATTCTGTTCTTGCTTCTCGCGAGGCGTTGAAAACTCGCTGCCCAATCTTTGCGGTTTCCCTTTTCCGTGAGCACCGAATCCGCGGTTTCGCAAAACCTGCTACCATTTCCGTCCCATGTCTACGCGGCCCTGCACTCATTGTGGGAAGGAATTTGATGTGCCCTCCGGCGACACAACTACCACCACATGCCCTGCATGCTGGCAGGCGGCGTGGGAGGCCGGGCGAGCAGCGCTCGAGAAAGAGACCAGCAAACCGCCATCCTTCCCGGTAACCATCGCTCTCATCGCCATCAACGCGCTCGTGTTTGCCGTCATGGTGCTCCGCGGCGTCTCCGTGTTCCTGTCCACGCCTCAGCAGGCCATCGCGTTTGGCGCGGACTTCGGCCCGCTCACGTTGAACGGCCAGTGGTGGCGGCTGGTCACCAGTATGTTCGTGCACTTCGGGATTATTCACATTGGGCTCAACATGTGGTGCCTGTGGAATCTGGGCCGCGCCGCAGAAGTTCTTCTTGGGCGCTTCTCTTACCTTCTCGCGTATTTCGCGAGCGGCATTTTTGGTAGCATTGCCAGCGTGTACCGCGAGCCGCTTGCGGCGGGAGCCGGCGCTTCCGGCGCCATCTTCGGCATGGCCGGCGTGCTGGTCACTTTCGTCTATTTGAAAAAGACGCCGGCGCACCTGCAAATCAACAAAAAGATGCTGAGCAGCCTCGGCACCTTTATCTTCTATAACCTGGTGATCGGAGCTTCCATCCCCGGCATTAGCAACGCGGCTCACGTTGGCGGACTGGCCATGGGTGCTGTGGTTGGCGCGCTCCTGCCTGCGGCCAGCGCTTCCGAATCTTCGCGGCGCACGCGCCTTTCTTTCGTTGTGGTTTTTTGCGTTGCGTCGCTGTTCGCCTCCGCAATCGCGGCAAAGCACCTTCGCTCCAGTGTTGCGGAGTTCCCCGCCATTCAGAGCCTGATTTCCCAAGGAAAAAACGACGAGGCCATCGCGAGATTGCAGGAAATCACCGCGCGCGAACCGCAATTCGCCGCTTCGCAAGACCTCTTGGCTCAGCTGTATTTGTCTGGAGGCGATTACCCCAAGGCCATCTCCGCTCTTGAGAAAGCGAACGCCGCCGATCCTTCCAGCACGACTTATCAACATCAGCTTGCCGGCGCTTATCTCGCCACAAAGCAATTCGATCAAGCCGTCGCATTTTTTCAGAAGCTCATTCGCGCCAACCCTCGCGATCCGCGCAATTATCTGGGGCTGGGCACGGCCTACATGGGACTGCAACAATACGACGCTGCCATCTCCGCCTTTAGCGAAGCCACGGCGCTCGACCCGAAATCTCCTGCGCCACAATATGCCCTCGGCCAGGCCCAGCTCAAAGCAGGCCGTTTCGGCGACGCAAAAGCCACGTATCGGCGCCTTGTTGTTCAGTTTCCCAACGATCCACGCGCACGCGCTGGACTTGACATCGCATCCCGCCAGAATCGGTGACCAAGCTTACAGCGCTTTACCTACGGAAGAATAACAGGCAGCATTGTGGCCCTTTGGACACTCTTACGACTGCAAGCGCGAACCTGGAAACCGTTCTAAACGTATCTACAGTAGGAGGCGCCTGAAGGTCCGCAGCCGGGTTGCTCATGGCCATGCGCAGACGACTCATCCGCATCGCGCTGATCTTGCTGCTCTTGCCACCGCTGCTGGCGGCCGCGGCGGGCTGGCTGGTCGCGCCGGCCTACCTTCATCCCATCCGGCGCGAATTGACGCCCGATCTCGTTCGCGAAGCGGACGCCTCCTTCGCCCTTACGCATTCGCAGCGCGAGGATTTCGATGTCCGCGCCCGGGACGGTATCCATCTTCGCGGCTGGAAAGTCACTCCGCCCGACCCCAACGGCTCGTGGGTCCTGTTGTTTCATGGCGTGGCGGACAATCGCATCGGCGTCATTGGCCAGTCCGAATTTCTGCTGAGTGCCGGCTACAGCGTGATCATGATGGATGCGCGCGGCCATGGCGCAAGCGAAGGGCCCATCGCCACATATGGCTGGCTGGAACGCGACGACACGAAAGCCGTCATCGATGCGCTATTCGCTTCGGAAGCCGAGCGCTACGCAAACGTGCAGAGGAGCAGTGTCTTCCCGCCCGGAAGCCGCGACGAGGCGGGCCCTCCCTATCATATCTTCGTGCTAGGCGAATCCATGGGCGCGGGCATCGCTCTGCAATCCGGCGCAGCCGATCCGCGCATTGAAGCGGTCGTTGCAGAAGCTTCGTTTGCGAATCTCCGCGAAGCTGCTTATGACTACGCGGGATTCCGCAAGTATCCCTGGCTCGGCAAGACGCTTCTCGCGCCCTTCAGTTGGACGCTGCTCTACCGCGGAGAAAAACTCACCGGCTTCCCTCTCGCGCAAATTTCTCCTATGAAGGCCGTCGCCTCGCGCCCTTTTCCCGTACTTCTCATCTGCGACGAAAACGACGAAGCGCTTCCCTGCCGCCATAGCCAAATGATTTACGCCGCAGCCCGGGGCCCCAAGCAACTCTGGGTCGTGCCCGGCGCGTACCACACCGCCGCGCTAGGCTTTCACCCGGAGGAATTCCGGCGCCGGGTGCTTTCGTTTTTCGCCGATTGCGCTACTGCTCCAACTGCGAAGCCCAGGCCAAAGAGTTGAAGTTAAAGGTTAAATTTTCGATCTCCCGTGTTTTCCGCGGCCCGTGCGTTCACTCTTTTCGCTTTGAGCCTTAAACTTTCCGCTCTGGACTGATTCCTCTCACGGCACAGGGTGCTTGCGCGCTTCCCATTCTTCGCTCAGGCGGCGCACCGTTTCCCGCAGGCGCACCGCGAGAGTGGCGATGGTTTCGAGCCGCTGCTCGCCTCCGCCGGGAACTTTGCCGTCCTTTTTTCTGCGAATCTCTGTGAGCAACAGTTCCGCGTTCCCCAGGATTCCGGTTAGCGGATTGTTCAACTCGTGCCGCAGCACTTCTCCAAAATCTTCTTCGCCACCCTCGTCCGATTCATCCGGCTCGCTCTGCATCCCTTTGGGAGCCTGCCGCAGCCGTCGCTGGATCAACCCGCGCGCTTCAGCAAACGCATTCGCCTTTCGCTCCACGAAATCCGCGGCGCCCGCTTCAATCAGCCCGGCGAGCTCTCCGCGTTTCTCCGCTGGCCCGATGACCACCACCGGCGCATGCACCGCCAGAGGCGCCACGACCGCCTCCAGCGACGGCCCCGCTTCCCTCGTCCCCATGCAGTCGCCAGCGACGGCATCTTCTTCAAGAAGAATCACTCCGGGAGAGTCTTCTTCGAGAATGCGCCTCGCCGCCGCGACGCTGCTGACCGCCGCCGCGTGCACGCGAAGGGCGCTCAAATCGAATTCGCGCCTCATGGCCGCGCAGAATCCCGCATCATTGCTCACCAGCAACACGGTTTTTTCCTTGTTTCCCATACATCACCCATTTCCTGCAACGTTTTGTCGGCCCGCCTTGGCGGCCGAAGCTTTTTCCTGCGCCCGCGTTTGCAGCACGGCGTGCACTCTTTCGGTCAGTTCCTCGACGCGAAACGGTTTGGCCACGTGCGGCAGGTTGTTGCGCTTCAGGAATTCACGCGTGTGCGCCGCCATCACGTCGCCGGTCACAAACAGGAAGCGTTCGCGCAGCGAATTTCCGCTACGCGCGAGCGTCCGGTAGAAATGCTGGCCGTCCAGGCCGGGCATTTTCATGTCGCAAATCACCAGGTCGTACGATTCGCGCGCCGCGCGTTCGAGAGCCTCGCGCCCGTCCAGCAGCACGTCCACGCGCATGCCTTCGTCTTCCAGCACGTCGCCGATCAGCCGCGCCACGGTAGGCTCATCCTCAACCACGAGCACACGGGCGCCCGTCGCTGAAGTGAACGGGGCGGCGGGAGCGCCTTCCGCTCCGGCAAAGTGCTCGTCGCGGGTATTCTGCGGATTTGTAGATTTGTCCGTCTGAGGAATTGTGGCGCTGGCAAGCTGCATCTTCTCAACAATAGAGCTTCTTCTTCCTCGCGGACGACTTCCCGCTTCTTGCGCGGACGCGTTCCTTGCTTCCTCTTGCTGGCGCTCGGTTGCTGCGGGAAGTTCAATTTGGAATAGCGCGCCGCCCCTTGGCGGACTCTGCAAGCGAACATTCCCGCCATGCTCGCGCACCACACTGAGAACGATGGAGAGGCCCAAACCTGTTCCCACACCCGCCGGTTTCGTGGTGAAAAAGGGATCGAAGATACGCGCTTGAATCGCTTTCGGAATGCCCGGCCCGTTGTCTTCGACTTCCAGGAGTACGCGCCGGTCATTGATTCTTCGCGTGCGCAAGCGAATCACGCCGCCGTTGCCCTGCTCCTCCAGGGCGTGCCGTGAATTGCTCAATAAGTTGATCAGCACTTGCTGGAGCTGCCCCCCATCGGCTTGGACGAAGGGGAGTGCGGAATCGAGGTCGAGCTCGAGACGGATTTTTCCCGCTGCCAAATTAAAGCGCTGAAGTTCCGTGGCGCGCATCACCACTTGATTCAAGGAAACCAGCCGCCGCTCAGGAATGGTTTCTCGCGCATTCGAAAGCAGCTGCCGGAGGATGCCGACGGCGCGCTCGGCCTCTTGATAGATCTGGCGCACTTCTTCGCCGCGCTCGAGAACGTCTTGTCCCGAGCCGTTCTGTGCGACCCTGTTTTGTGCAACAACGAGGCGCTGCGCGTAGCCAAGAATGCTGGTGAGCGGACTGCTCAATTCGTGCGCGATTCCGCTGACCATTTGCCCGAGAGAGGCGAGCTTTTCGGTTTGCAGGAGCTTCGATTGAAACACGCGCTGAGCCGTGAGGTCGCGATAAATCTCCACGCGCCCCACGTGCCGCCCGATGCTGTCGAGGACCGGCCGCGCGGCGCGCTCGAGCACCCGAGGGACGGGAAGAGCCATTTGCAAAGGCTCGCGCACGCCGCCCTGTATATTTCGGGCCAGATCCCGCCAGCGCTCGGCGAATTGTGCTGGTTCCACGGCCTGCTCCGCGAGGCGCGCAATCCATTCATCGAGGGTCTTAAGCTTCCCGGATTCTTCGGGAGCCAGCCCGGCCATCTGTTCGAATCGCGTGTTCGCGGCGCGTACGTTCTCATGCGCGTCAAACAGCACCACTCCTTCTTCCACCCATTCCATGACATTCCGCAATTCGGCTTCCGTGCGGTCAGCGTTTGGCCGCGATTCGGGCGTTCCTCGCGCTTCGACCAAAACCGCGAACGGCTGGCCCGGCGAACGCGGAGCGAGTTGCAGGCGCACCTTGACGCCATTCTGCAATTCGGCCTCCAGCAATTCCTTTTTGACTGCCTGGGCCAAGGACGAGACATCGCGAGCGTGCTCAAACCATTTCCGCAGCCGTTCCCGGTCATGGCTGCAAAAAAGATCGGAGATATTTGCAGAGGGCAGCACCGCCGCCTGGCCCGCGCGTGAAAGGAGTTCACGCGCGCCGCGGCTCGTTGCGGTGATTCTTCCGGAGTTATCCAAAAAGAAGAGCGGGTCGCTGACCAAGTCAAGCAGGGACCGCTCGGCGTTGGCTCTGCGCGTCCCCTCTTCCATTCGCTTGCTGCGCAAGAGTGAAAAGGCGGCCAAACGCGCGCGCAGCTCCAGTCGCTCTAGTGTCGCGATGGAAGCGGCTCTGGCGGGAAACCCTGCCACGAGAATTCCGAGAAGTTGTCCCTCCGCCTCCAACGGCAGCGCCACAACCCGGGCCACGGATGCCTGCGGCCAGGTGGCGTGCGCCTCGCTTCCCGCAATCTGGCGGGTTTCGAGGGCGCGGCGCCAAACCTTGGCAAGCGGGTCGCTACCCAGGGAACGGGTCCACATCTCATCGCCGCTGCGCCATCGAAAGTCTGCTTGCGTTGCGGAAAGGACTAGTCCCTCCTGGGGGTTTATTCCGCCAATTGCTGCGAAAGACGCGCCTATGCCTTCTTCCTTGGCGGAATCCCGAACGCAGTCGTCCACCAAATGAGCCAGCAGCGAGTCCGCAGAGGAAGCGTCCGAATGGCGCTCCACAATTCGCCGGACCAGATCAAGTTCCGCATTGCGAATTCGAACGGCCCGGAATTGCTCTTCCGCTCGCAAGGCGAGGGCGAGCTCCGCGGCGACCACCTTTGCCCGATCAAGGAAGGGAGCAAGGGAATCACCTTCACTTCCTAGCAGAATCAATCCTCTTACGCGGCCCAAGCAACCTTGCCCTTGATCGGACCCAAGATCGGACCCTAGATCGGCAATGGGCACCCAGAGTGCGCGGCGCAATCCCACAAGCTGGCCGATAACCGCATTTCGAACGGAAGCGTCGAGGTTTTGTTCGAAGGGCTCTGCCCGGAGCAGCAGTTGGTCGAGCCACAGTGCCTCCAGCGAGAGCACCTTCCATTCGGGCGGAGTTTCTTCCCTTGTTGACCGGTCCCAAAGCAACCCGTGAAACGTCCCTGACAATTCCTCTGGAGACTGTGCGTTGGCCTCCGGCTCCAGCCAGATTCCCACGCGATCGGGGCCGGGCGCTTGCGTGAGCGCGCGCAGAGCTTCTCGCACCAATCCTTCGTGCGACCCGCCAGCGAGTGCCATGCGGGCAACGCTGGCCGTGCTTGCCTCTGCTTCCTGTTTTTTTCTCCAGACTCTCATTCCATCGGCCGAAGTTCCCGCTTCCCTGAGAGCAGCTGACCCGGGCTGGCTATGGGGGACAGCAAGAGAAAGGAGAATGTCCACAAATCACCTATGCATCGGCAGGCCCATCGAGCAGAGAGAGAAATGGCTTATAAATCAAGCACTTAGAAGCGAAGGAGGAAGGCGCAAAAGCTGTGGGTAATCCCATGTCGAAACTCAGCGCGGGGGTTCTTCCCAGAGTGAATCTCACCTCAATAACCGGAACACCCTAGGAGTTGGCGGCCTCAGCCAAGATCACCGTCAGATGGTCGGAATCGGGCAAGGCACCCAGAAAAGAGGTGGGAGATAAACGTACAGGCTAGCGCAACATGGCGTACTCGGCCTTGGCTTGCTTCAAGACGGGAATGTCAGGATCGGCGTCTTTCCACAGCGTTAGAAAATCCTGGTACGCCGCGCGAGCCTTCGCGGAATCACCTGACATGGCATAAGCGCGGCCCAGTTGAAGGTGCGCGAGCGCGCCGATTGGCTCGTTGAGCACAATGCCTCGATGGTCCAAGATTTTCTGAAACTCCGCAGCCGCTTCGCGCCCCTTATGTGCGGCTAGGTAGGCTTCCCCTCGCACATAAACGGGATACATATTCGGCCAGTTGTAAATGCCAACTGCGGGCAAACCCAGCTCATACGGAACGGCGACCCTAAGAATATCAAGCGCCTGCTGCGGCTTTGAGTGCAGAAGCGCTACCTTTGCGCGAAGAACCGGTAGGTAATTAAACTGCACAAGCGTATCTTCGGGGAACCTCTTGTCCAAATCATCGGCCAATGCTCGGCCCCGTGTTGCGTCGCCTGCGTAGGCGAGGGCTAGCGCCGCTCCGTAATCCAGATCTCGTCCCGTCGAACGTTTCCTCTCAACCATGACCTGCTGCCGAGCTTCGCCGGTATCGCCGAACAAAGCCTCCCGCAAAGCAGCTACAGCGTAGTAACCCGCCGCAGTTTCTTTCTCCGCCGCTGACTCTGCAGAATCCGCAGCCCGTCGAGATAACTCGCGGGCTTTTCCAAGATGTCCGAAATAAGCGGCCGTATCTGCATCCGCCGCAAGCAACAAGTCTTCTACTCCTGGCGCGCCTGCACCACGACCCACCTGTCGGGCCATTTCCGCGTCGTCATCCCGATAGAACGCAATGTCGTAGAGCATGAGCTCAGGATGACGGTCCGCGCACTTCGTGGGCGCTTCTTTGGCAGCAGCCTCGGCATCCTGGACTCGGTTCAACAAAAGATACCCGGCGGCGACAGTCCGGCAATAAAGCCCAGTGTATGGAGCGAGACGAACGGCTTCTAGTTTTTCTTGCAAGCCTGCTTCGTAGCGTCCTAGCTGGTCTAAGTAGAGTCCAAGGTCCTCGTGAAGGAAGCCGTCGCGTGGGTACGTTTTTGTGCCAAGATCGCAGCTCCGCATTGCCTTTATGACATTTCCATTGGGGGCGTAATCGCATTCAATCTTTAATCTTTCGAGCTCACTCAGCCTTTCACGCAACTCATAGGCCTTTCGCTGGCTTTCATCTGCTAAAGTGGTCTCGCCGAGGAATACATATGTTTGGCTCATTCCCCAGTAGGCCATCGCAAAATTCGGGTCGAGTTGCACCGCTCGTTGAAAGAAAGATAACGCCTCGGCGCTGTCGCCGTGTGCGAAAAACGCTTGCCAACCTAAGTTGTAGGCCTGCAATGCTTCCAAAGATGGCGTAGTCGCTTGTTCAAGAGGCGTGTTGTACTTCTGAACCGTACTCAGGGATTCGCCGAGCTTCGTGCGAATTTCAGTAGCCGCCTTGCTGAGGGCATCGAGAACATGGCTTTTATCGTTCGCCTGAACTTGTGTGCTGGCCAGCAACTGTCCGCTGGCACAATTGACCGCCTTGAGAATCAGGTTGTACCGAGTCCCGATCAGGGCTATCGAACCGTCCAGTGCCGCTGCAATGCTCGTCCGTTGACAGACTTCCCGCGTGATTTCAGGCGTAAGCCGCGTATTTGCGGGCCGTTCCATCATCCGCAACGTTTGATGGATTCCTGCCTCTGACAAAAGGCTCAGGAACGGTGACTGCTCCAACTCCACAGAAAGGCCCTCTCGCAGCGTCCCGTCGAATACTGCATCGCCCGTCGAATTGGCGAAATCTCCGAGAACGATAGTGTCCTTCTCCGTGAGATGTGGCGCCCTCCGGGCGCGCCAGAGCAGTCCTGCTGCTGTGCCCGCTGCAAGCACGGCAATTGCCGCCGCCACGACGATCATCCTGCGGCGTGGGCGCGCGGACGCGTCTCCGCCAGTCACTCTCCTTGTTCCGTCACCAGTGACCGGCGCGATGAACCGATACCCGCGTCGCGGCAGTGTCTCAACAAACCTAGGGTTATCCGCAGAATCTTCCAGCGCTTCCCTCAGCTTGTTGATGGCCGTGTTCAGGCTATTGTCGAAGTCGACGAAGGTATCCGGAGCCCAGTTCTGATTGCGCAGCTCTTCGCGCGTCACCACTTCCCCAGCGTGCTGAAGTAAAACCGTTAAGACATGAAAGGGCTGTTCCTGGAGCTTGACCCGCACGCCTTGCTTCCGAAGCTCTCCCGCCCGCACGTCCACCTCGAAGGTTCCAAAGCGCAAGATTCCCGAGGATCGCTTTTCGAGGGTCATTCCGTGCTCCGCCAAGGCGTTAGGGGGAGTCTAGCACTGCCTGCCAAGAGAGCAAGGTTTGGATAAGACCTCTCCTTAACTCTTTGTAAGAAGGAGCTTTAGCCGCAAAGAAGCAATCAAGGGGCAATCAAGCCGCTGTCCATTGTTCTACCTGAGGACCGACCCCAAGTTCGCCTCCAGCACTCGCCTGGAGGTGGCCGATGAAAGTTGTAGCGGTTGCGGTTCTCTTCTTCCTGGGATTTGCACAGATTTGCTGGGGACAGACGAATGGGAGCACGAATGTCGCTGGAACTGGCGACAGCGAAATGGCGGCGGCAGTGCAAACGAACAGCTTCGTTGTTTTGGGGGCAACAGCTCAGCAAGAAGCCTTGGTCCGCTCCCAGATTCAAACAATGCAGCCTGCGGTACTGCCACTGCGAGTGGTTTTCGTACCGCATTGGAAATACGTCGACAACACCCGTGTCTTTCACTTGCATGTGCCTACGGGTTATACCAGCGCACTTTTCACCCACCTCCCAAGCCGAACGATCTTCATCGATGCTGATCGTTATTTTGACGAGACGCTGGGTTACTGGCTGGCTCACGAACTCGGACACCTGGTAACCAACAGCGTGAAAGAAGATGATGCCGAAAAAGCTGCCCGCGAATTTCGGAAGCGCCTGGAAGGCTCGCGCAAAGCGCGGCGCTGAGCTTGTGCATCAAGACTCGGCGGGTTCCATGTTGTACTGCTTGAGCTTGCGGTAGAGCGTGGTCTTGCCGATCCCGAGCATGCGGGCGGCAGAAAGTTTGTCCCCGCCGGTTTCCCGCAACGTGCGTAGGATGGCGCGGCGTTCCAATTCCTCGAGCGGCAGGATTTCATCTTTTTCCGGCGCACGCTCGGAGGTCGGGTACTGCAGATTCGAAGGCAAATCGCCCACGTGAACGATCGGGCCGGAGCCGAGAGCCACGGCACGCTCGATGGCATTTTCTAGTTCGCGCACGTTTCCCGGCCAGTCGTAGGCAATCAACCGGCGCATGGCGTCTTCGGAAATCGTGCGCACCGGCCCCTGCGGATCGGAGAATTTCTCAAGGAACGCGGTCACCAGCAGGGGAATATCGCTCTTGCGGTCGCGCAACGGCGGCAGTTTGATCTGCACGACGTTTAACCGGAAGTACAAATCCTGGCGGAACGTGCCGGCGCGAATGGCGGAGTCCAGATCGCGGTTGGTCGCGGCGATAATGCGCACGTTGATGCGGCGGCGTTCGGTCGAGCCCACCGGCTTGACTTCACGCTCCTGCAGCGCGCGCAGCAACTTCGCCTGTAAGTCCACGGGCATGTCTCCAATTTCGTCGAGAAACAAAGTGCCGCCCTGCGCGGCTTCCAGCAGCCCTTGCTTGGATTGCATGGCTCCCGTGAACGCGCCCCTCACGTAGCCGAACAATTCCGATTCGATGAGCGTGGGCACCAGCGCCGAACAATCCACCGGAGCGAAAGGCCGGTCCTTGCGGGGACCCGAATAGTGAACGGACCGTGCAACAAGTTCCTTTCCTGTGCCGCTCTCCCCCAGAATCAGGACGGGATACTCATGCTGGCTGACCTTTTCCATCATTTTGTAGACCCGTTCCATTTTCGCGGAGAGGCCGATGATTCCCCCGTAGCCGGGTCGGTTCCGCAATTGCTCGCGCAAGAGGCGGTTTTCCTGTAGAAGTTCGACGGCGCGGGCCGCGCGTTCGAGGCGCGAGCGCAACTCTTCGATGCGGAATGGCTTGGTGACGTAATCAAGGGCGCCCAGGCGCGTAACTTCAACGGCAGATTCGATCGTGCCGTATTGCGTCAGCACTACCACCGCAACCTCCGGATGCATATCGTGGACCAGCTTCAACAACTCGACCCCGTTGGCCCGGGGCAGCTTCAAATCGGTCAAAAGAATATCCACCGCGGAGTGCTCCAGAACCTCCAGAGCCTCTTCGGCTGTAGCCACCGCGATCGTTTTCATCCCGGACTGCGCTGCGACGGCAGCACACGTCTCCCGCACGGTTTGTTCGTCGTCCACAATGAGAACGCTCATGGGTACGGCTTCACGACGTACTGCCGTTTCTTCAGCCACAGTTTGCATCCTTGAGGTACCTCCCGGTGGGAATTCCCGGCAGGTTGAGTTCCAAATCGGGATGATCTCGTTTACTGCTCATAAATCTATACATTAGATAAGTAAGAACGGTTCTGGCAAGTACCATTTTGAGAATAGCCAGCCATGCAACTCTGCAGGGGCCACCCAAGATTGCAGCCCTGTCCTTGTGTTTTGAGGCATTTGCAAGAAAGGAACTGGGGTTGTTCCATTTTGGGAATGGTCAGGAGGGCTGAGGATAGGGACTGAAATTGTGGGGCGGCAGTCTTCCTGGTTGCTTTGGGAGGGGCAGAATGAAAGCGGGCTCCTTTGAAAGCTTCTAAAGGAGCCCGCTATTAGGTTTGTTCAAACTAGAAGCCGCAACGCGCAAAGCGCTTGCGGCCGCCTTCCGAGTCAGTTACGGCGTGGCCGGTTTCTTGGGCGCAGCCGCCTTAGGTGCCGCACTTTTCGGTGCCGGGGCCTTAGCTTTCCCTTGCGCCGGGCCGCCCCTGCTAAGTAAAGTGAGTGCATCCTTGGCATTGAAGGGGAACTGGCGCACGGACTGCTCTCCGGTGGTGCTGAGAGTGACATCCACACGGCGGTTGTTCGCCATGCGCACCGTGTCGATATTCTTCACCAGCTTCTGCTTTTCTGCTGGCGCGAGGCTGGAATCCGCATCGAGCAGCTTCTTCACTTCGTCCGAAGTCATGTTTTTCTCGAAACCGAAGGCTTTGACTTCGATGTGGTCGGCCGGAACACCTTTCTCGACCAGGTAACTCCTGGCGCGCTCCACGCGGCGTTCCGAAAGTTTCATGTTGTATTCCTTCGCGCCGCGCGAATCAGCGTGCCCTTCCAGAATCAGATGAGCCGCCGGGCGATACTTCAAATACTGCTGATAATCGGCAGCCAGGGAATCCAACGTGCCGGCCTGGCTGGCCAGCAACCCGCTAGTGGGCTTGGCTTCGGTGGGCTGCGCCGTCGGGAAGTAGATGCTATGCAAGGCGAGTTGAGCCTCGAGTTGTTTCACTTGCGGAGGTTCCTTGACCTCAACGTTGCCGGAAGCATCCGCGGTGCCGCCACGGCCGTCATTCACCGTGCACTTCACGGTGTAGGTGCCGGGCTGCAAGCCGGTGGAATCAAACTGCACGTTCGAGCCGGTTCCAGTAACTTGACCGCCCGTAGACGTATAGCTGTAGGTCAGCGGATCGTTGTCGGGATCGCTGCCATTGCAGGTGACTCCCGTGTGCTCTCCAGGCAGGATCGAACTGCGCTCAACCGTGAGGCTGGCCGTCGGCGGATGATTGGGCTTCTCTTCCACTTTGATGTCCGCGCTGCAGGAGGCCGTGCCGCCCTTTCCGTCATCCACCTTCACGTTCACCGTGTACGAGCCGGCGCCCACGCCGGTGGAGTTCCACCGCGCATCCGGACCGGTTCCTTCGACTGCGCCACCGGTGGCCGAGTAGCTGTAGTTGAGCGGATCGTTGTCTGGGTCGCTGGCGTTAACGTGCACAGCCACCGTGTCTCCCGAGCCCGCGTAAATCGAAGTGGGATTCACCGAGCAAGCTGCCACTGGCGGACGATTGGGTGGGGGAGGAGGAGGCGCCGGATTTGAAGATCCCCAGCGGTATACAAGTCCCGTACCTGCGCGGAAATTGTCTTGGCGGGCGTTGCCGCCCACTCCGATGCCGGAGAAATTGGTCATGTAATAATCGATCTGGGCCACACGCCAGGCAAAGTTCTGGCTGAGAACCATGTCCACGCCGCCGCCGGTCACCACGCTGAAGCTGCTCTGCGAACCCACGCCGATGACCGCGGAACCTGCATGCGATCCGCCGAGCAAGAACTCGGCAAAGGGAACAAAATAATCAAACTTGCGAAGGTTCAGGCGCGGACCAAACAAATAACTGACGATCGAACCGTTAAGTGGCGTGCCGTTGACGTTCCTATCCTTAAAGCGATATCCGCCCAACTCCGCCGTGAGGCCGAGCCAGCGCGAGGCGTTATAGGTGAACGCACCAGTAGCGCCGTGGTTGTTAAAACTTGGAAACGGGCCTCCCGGGCTAAAATTAACGTAATCATAAAGTACGCCGAATTCATAGCTCGGCACGAGCTGGCCCGGCGCGTCAGAATCTTTGCTGCCCCCGGCCGGTCGCGGTTTGGGAAACGGCTTTGGCCGAGGGGCCGCGGGCAGCGCGAAGATACCCTTGGAGGGAGAAACGGCATTGTTTGCGACCACGCTGCCTGTTCCTCCGAAAGACTTCTCCGCGGCAGTTTCGGTACGGCCAGACGTATCGTCCGGGCTGGCGGCTTTCTGTTGCGCGCACAGCGGCGACGCAAGAAGGACACTCAGGGCTGCTGCTACACACCAATTGCGCATCTGCTCCTCCTAAGAACCATTTGGGGAATCACGTTTGATTGTATGTTCAGCTTCAGGCGGCCCCCACTCCTGGCCGACACCACTGGACACGTCGCAGCTTTTCCCACCGTCAACTCCTACACCACAGTACTTTTGGACACGTCTCCCGCTGTCAGGGGGAGAAAAATCAAGAATTGACAGGGCACACGGGCGATAGGGTATTCCACAATAAGCTTCTTTTGCAAACGATTTCACGCCAGCACACGCGGCCCCTGGCGGAAGTCAACCGATCCTCAGGAGGACAGGCTTGAGACTTACAGTGGCTTGCCGGAAGACGTACTTCGGCGTTTTGCTTTGATCAGGACGTCAACGGAATCCGGGCGGCCATTCCAGAAGTCCAGGCGGATGCGGCCGTCGGGAAGCTGCGTGACGGTGGCGGGGGTGGCGCTGGCCGTCAAATACCATCCGTCAGGCAGCACCACTGCGTTACGAGAGCGGCCCAGGCTACGGTCGAGAACCAGTTCGTCGCCATCCAGCCGATAGCTTGCGGGAGCCGTGTAGGTTTCGGCAATTCGCAAACGGAGAGACTGGCCCTTTTTCACCGGCGGAAACCCAATCACTACAATTTGCGTTGCCGGTTTGACCGGTTCATCCACTTCGATCTTCGCAGCCGCGAGCTCGGCACCGGTCATCAAGCGCGTGGCCAGTTTTTCTCCGGTATCGAGAACGTAAGCCGAAGGATCGGAAACCGTGCTGCCCTCGCGAACGACGTTCAAGTATTTGTCGATGCCTGGCCGCGATTCCGTGTAGTCGTGATAGAGACTGAAAGCGTGCGTTTCGGGCTGCTGCAGAAAATAAACGATGTCGCGATCCTGATGCGCGCGTTCGGAGAGCCGCTGCCGCTCGGTTTCTCCGGGGAAGGGCGCTTCCCAACTGCGCGATTCGGCGGGCGCATGCGGCGCGGCCGAGGGACCCGTTTGCGCTCCCTGCTTCGCGCGAACGATCAACGGAGCTTCGCCGGGGCCGGCATTCATAAAGCTGATGGCGATGCGCCCATCCGCTTGCGGCAAAACCTGCGAGGGAACGTTGCAGCCAACCAGTTCGTAGCCCGCAGGCAGGACCACGCTGTTGCGCTTGATGCCCAGGCCGCGATTGAAAACGATGGCGTCGCCCTCGCGGTAGTAGCTCTTTGCGTCTTTGTACGTTTTCACGATGAGCAAACGGCCGCGTCCTTCGGGCGGGACCGCGCGGGCGAGCTGAATCTTGATGAAGCTTTCGTCGGCGTCGGCATCCGCCATCAGCGGATCCTTGCGAGCTTCCGCGCCGGAGACGACCTCGAAGTGCAGCGGTTCGCCGGTCATGCTGTCGTAAACGGCTTCGTCGCTCGCCGCGCTGCCCTTGCGAATGGGATTGAAAAAAACTTTGGCTCCCGGCGCGGTCGCGGAAACCTCGTAAAGAATTTTGAAACTCGCGGTGTCGGGAGCGAGCAGTTCGTAGCGCGTGTATTCGTCGGCTTCCGTTTGCTTCGCAGGCGATGGGACAGAAGCAGCGTGCTCTTGCGCGAGCAGAGGGAGGCAGAGAAGCGTTAAAACGAATGCGCCAATCGCGCGTGTGGCATGCCTGCACATGAGCTATCCCTCCTTCGCCGAATGGGATGAGCATCATCGCCGATTCGCGAAGCGGAGTAAATCCGCGAAGCATCAAGCGCAAAGTATCGGGCATGGAACGGCGCTGGCAACGCGATTGGCGCGTCCTGCGATACACTACTTCCGCGGAAATTCTATGCACAAAATCACCACGATCGACGACAACTGGATCGGGCGGCCGCGTTCCATCGGCACGGCGTTGCTGGAGTCGGACGGCCACCGCGCCATTGTGGATCCCGGCCCCGGCTCGACGCTGGACACGCTGAAGAAAGAGCTTCGCGCGCACGGCGCTTCGGTGAGCGAGCTGGACGCGATTCTGCTGACGCATATTCACCTGGACCACGCGGGCGCAACCGGCGCGCTGGTGAAGGAGAATCCCAAGCTCGCGGTTTACGTCCACAATCTTGGCGCGCCGCACATGATCGATCCATCGAAGCTTCTTGCGAGCGCGGCGCGGCTGTGGCCGGACACTTTGCAGCAGCTCTTTGGCGAGGCGCTGCCCGTCCCGGGGGAGAATCTGCGCATCCTGGAAGGCGGAGAAACGCTCAAGCTCGGTTCGCGCAAAATCGAGGTGGCGTACACGCCGGGGCACGCTTCCCATCACGTCAGCTATTTCGAGGATGTGGAAGGAGTCGCGTTCGTGGGGGACACGACAGGAGTAAGGATCGAGGGGCACTCCTACGCGATGCCGGCAACTCCTCCTCCGGACATTGACCTGAAGATCTGGGACGGGTCCTTTGCGGCGATTCTGGAACGCAAACCGAAGCGGTTGTTCCTGACGCATTTCGGCTATTCCGACAATCCCGCGGCGCACATCGCGGAATTCCGCGAACGCCTGCACCGTTGGATGGAGATGACGGAGAAAATTCTGCAAACTGCGAGGGACGACGCGCAGGCCATGGATTCGTTCATGGCCACAACGCGCGCGGAGATTGTGCAGCATCTCCCCGCCGAAGACGTCGAGCAGTACATCCAAACCGCCGGGCTGAATCTTTCCTTCCTCGGGCTGGCCCGCCATGTGCGCAAACGGGCCCAGGCGGCATCCTGAAGCAAAACCCCTACACACCGTTTGAATGTTGGAAGGTTTGAATGTTTGAAGGTTCAGCAAATGCTGAACTGGGAGCTCAAGTATTACTTTCACTCCAGTGAAGAGGGCACCCCCTACCCCCCGGGCAATTTGCATGGTTATCAAAACAAAGGAGTTACAAATGGGGCAGTTCGTATTTGTATGAAAACGAACAAGATAGCAAAGGGCAAAATGGGCAAGCCAGTTGACGGTCGACAGTTCACAGCTGCCAGCGGAAGAGAAGACAGAAGAATTTCCGCGCGCCACTTCGTGGGACGCGGAGCACCAAGGTAGGCCATTGGATAGGCCGACTCTCGTGTTTCCCCTTATCCCCTCCCCCCACCTTTTTTCGGAACTGCGCATTCTAAAGGAGTTACGTGGGGGCGTATTTGCAACTGCGCATTCTAAAGAACTTAGCCAAGCCAACGTATGAGAGAAGAAGAAGCAAAGAGGGTGGATTTCTAGCGGAGGAATTTTAGGGACTGCGGGGCGGACAAGCACTTGGGACTCACGGGGCAGCGTCCATCGCCAAGGCTACGGCGGCCAGGCGGGAAGATCCGGCCCCAATCGAAAACACAATTATACTACTAAATTAAGACTTGTCAAGCCGTTAATAAGTGGTTTGGATGCAGGAAGTTGCAAAGGAAGAAATTTTCCGCTGGAACGTTAGTTTGTGAGAATTTCTAAGTTCTTTGGATTGCGCACGGTAGAAAGAGCTGACAAGACACGAGGCTTGGGGTCCGCAGACCAGGATATCTGGGCCTGAGCGTAAGCGGAGCGGGTGCGGCCAGCGCTAGGCGGACTGCATGTGCATAAGCCTACCTCACATCGTTATAAGATTAGGCAAAGGGCAGAAACTTGGAGCGCGTCCTTTCCGGCTTCTGATAGTGTAAGAACCCAATGCGCGACCACGAGATCAGATGTAACTTACGCACGCGACTTCTGACAACATATGGCGGCGATCCGTCGACTCTCATTATCGATGAGTTAGGAATTTGTTCGGGGTTGGCCCGCGCAGATATGGCAGTGATAAATGGGGAGCTAAAAGGCTTTGAAATAAAGAGTGGGCGTGACAGCCTAGGCAGGCTGCCCTCTCAAACCCACCTTTATGGGAAAGTGTTCGACACGATGACTATCGTTCTGGGACCGCGGCACCTGAAGAAAGTCGAGGCATCCAGTCCTGGTTGGTGGGGGATTGTTGTCGCTGAGGGGAGTGAAGGCATCTCACTGGAATGGCAGATCATTCGACCTGAGTTGAGAAACCCAGGTCAGGATCCACTTTCAATTGCGCAGTTGCTATGGCGGGATGAGGTGCTAGAGGTTCTGCGTGGTTGGGATCTAGCCAGAGGATTGAGCGGCCGCCCCAGGAAATATCTCTGGGAAGCGCTGGCTTCAAATTTTTCCTTATACGATTTGGGTGCTATCGTTCGGACGCGCCTCAAATTGCGGAGAAACTGGAGAGCTGCTGCAGCACAAACGCAATGTGATGAGAAGTACCGACCTTTCTCCAGGTCGTTAGGTTCCCTGTCCCGACCAAACGTCTTGCACACTTGCTGATGTAGCCATCACCCCAACTGAAGTTTCGACCGCTGTACTCCGAGGAATTGACGAGGGCATGTGAGACGTGGTGAAACTGGCCAAACCCGTAGTCGCGTAAATTACGGCCTTTAAGAATCAACCAGCTTTGATCCGATGTATAGCGGATGCTAGCGGAGGGTCGCATTATACGTGGATCTACCTCCGAGGGTTGTGGACCAGCGATGGCGTAGTCACCAAAGCTGGGGATTCGTGAAAGGCTCCTCCTTGATACGATATCGGTCCAGAGTGTCCACTCTCTTCGGGGAATCGAAGACATCGTTAGAGGTGGGAGTCCCATTAGGTCTGCGGGGAATCCTGTTCCACAAAGAGCGAACGATCTCCAGGAATCTAGCGTTGGTAGGCTGTCGATCATGGCTACCACCTCATCTGTCTGACCTTCGGAGGTGATGGTCCTTAGATCGAAAACTAGGTCTGCTTCATTCCCGTGCGTGCCAAGGTCAGAAAGCAACGAAGCCACTTGGGATTCCAGGTCCGATTCTCCGACGTCCTCTCTAAGTAGGCGAATACAAACCCCACGGCCGTCTTGCTGGATTATGTCGCGGTATGCTCGTTGGTATTCCACATCGCGCAGAAGTCCCGTAACCGGTATTGCGTGGATTCCGCGGCTTCGGACATCTCCAAATAAGTACTTGGCTGGATGGGATCCATCCGCCATTCTCTCATCGCTCTCGACCCACATCATGTCGACCAAGATCGGTTGAGTACGCCCCCAAGCCCGCTCAATGTTAGCGCCGACCTTTTGCAGATGCTGGTCGATCGTTTTGTCGGGCTGATTTCGAGAGTAATTCCAGGGTATTGGCGGGATTTCAAGGATGGGGAAAAGAAGTGCCTTTTGATTAGGCGGCAACGTTTCGAGCGCGCCGTACTCGCCGTTTCGGCCCTTAAGAACTGGAACGTAAGGTATGTCGGACATACGTCACTCCTCTTCGTTACCCCACGTCAGGATCTTCTTCAGATCATTGCAGTGAGTGCGAGGCAACAGATCATCGTGTTGCAACCTACCGACGACAATGCCAGCGGCAACGCCAATCTCGTAGGCGAAGCGGCCGATTGCGGCGCAGCTTATGGCACCCCTGCGCCTGAATGTCCTGTAGGTGTCCGGGGGAATGAGCCAGTCACGGGCAAATGCGTCCGCCTCAGATTCCCTGTCGTTTGTTCCTTGTTCGTCTCGGTCGATGAAGAAATCTCGTTTTCCATGGAGGAGAATGTGACCAGCCTCATGGAAAAACGTGAACCAAAGATGATCATCAAACTTGTATCTAAGGCTCAACTGGATGAGAGCGCATGTGTTTGAGAGCCACCTTGCGGATCCCCACACTCTGGTTTTTGGCAGTTCCGGAACGAAGACGACACACACACCAGCGCGGCTGCACTCGTCAACGAGTACTTGGGCAAAGTTCTGCGGCAGCTCGCGCGTCAATGCTCGTACGGCGAAGAGAACGTCTCGGAAGCGAGAAGGATCAAACTCTTCGCAGCGGACTTGTTGTGCTTCCAATTCCCCCTTCCTAAGCCAAGCGGCAACCGCTCCCATATCAATCTCGAAACGTGAGGATTGCCTGAACAGTGCATGTTGGTTCTGCCAAACTTCGTTCCAACTTCCGGGTGATGCGACAGCAAAAAACATGAGCACTTGCAAAAGCTGCTCGGATTTGTTGCTGCTCCGTGGAAACCAACCAGCATTAGCCATTGCCCGGTACGGGATGCGATCGAGCCAGTCGGCCTGGGACTCCAGTCGTTCGATTTCTTTCTTTTTCGCCAAAAACTCGCGATAATCTCGTTCTCTTTTGTTCCAAAAAGTCGCAGGGACTCCGAGCGCCAATTCAAACTGAATGGCAGTCTCCGGCGTTATCGCAGCCTTGCCTTTGATTATTTCGTTGATCGTCTTCGTTGGTCTGCCGGTTCGGTCGGCAAGTTCCGATTGAGACATGCCCCGCGACTCCAAGACCTCTAGAAGCGTTTCTCCTGGTGGGCTTACATCGTCCGGGATGTATTGATTTCGGATAATTTCACTCATGGGTGTCCACCACCTCTTTGATCAGAACTGCTGTGACCTTTTTCCAGTCCAAGCCAAGGTCCGGTTTCAAAGGAATCGAGTTATGGGCCGGGTACAAGATCAATCGGTAAGGGCCGTCCAAATCGAGCGAAATCTCAAAATCGCGATCTCCTTTCAGTTCGTGGCAGCGGCCAGGCAGAGTTCTCATTGTCTCTAGGTTGGGAGCGGCACGCAGATCGTCGAGGCGTCTTCGAATCAACTTGGCGCGCTGGACATTATGCAGTTTGACCAAGCGCTTGAAATCGTTGTATTTCGCAGCCGCTTCCTCGCTCTCAAAGACTATTTCCACGTCGGACCACCTTCGTATATATTAACCCCTAGGGTTAATAGAACACAAGGGTAGAGAGGAAAATTAGAAAGCAGGGATTGCAACCCGCCAACGGCGTTGCTACAATTGTTATAACATTAAACAAGCTGGGAGGATGGCATGCTGGAACTGAAGCTGCGCAAGATTGGGAATTCGCTGGGCGTGGTTCTGCCTAAGGAGGCGGTGAACCGCCTGCGCGCGGAGGATGGCGACCGCCTGTACCTGATTGAAGGGCCGGACGGGTCGTATCAACTGACGCCCTATGATCCGGCGTTTCAGAAGAAGATGGAAAAGGCCGAGGACATCCTTCGCCGCTACCGCAACACGCTGCACGAACTTTCCAAGTGAAGTCACCGGTATGGATCGAAGAGCGCGACGTGCTGGCGCTGCATGGGCGGCTGCTGGCGCTGGACGGCGGCGCGGCGGGGGTGCGCGATGCGGGGTTGCTGGCGTCCGCGCTGGCGCGGCCGCGGCAAATCCACGCGTATGGCGAAAAACGCGACATCGTGGAGATGGCGTCAGCGTACGTGGCGGGGATTGTGCGCAATCATCCGTTTTTCGATGGGAACAAACGCACGGGGTTTGTGGCGGGAGTGTTGTTTCTGGAATTGAATGGGTACCGATTCACGGCCAGCGAAGAGGATGCAACGCAGGCAGTGTTCGGGCTGGCGGCGGGAACGATGGAGGAAGCTGAGTTTGCGGCGTGGATGAGGGCAAATAACAAAAGGGGTTGAGTTAAGGCAGAAGGCAGAAAAGCAGAAAAAAGAAAGCAGAAGGGAAAGAGTTAACACAGAGGGCCGCGGAGGCGCAGAGGTCACGGAGAAGAGAAATGCGAGAGAACCGGTCTGAAGACCGGCCACTACAAAAGAAAGAGCCGGCTAGAAGCCGGTGGGGCCCCTGGCCCCGGGGGTGGGTTCGGGGGAAGGCCGCATCGTGAAATACGGAGGCGTCTCGCCTCAGGACTTCTCATTGAGTCGAACGATTTCGCCCGGCTTAATTCTCTCCAAGGCCAGAGCGCACGCGGGAAAGTATTGGCGGATGTGCTCCAGGCGATTCGAGGAATACTCCAATATGATGATGGCGATTCTGTGCTCTTCGAGATTCTGCTGGTAGCGGAGATTCGTATCGACAGTGACTAGCACATCGAAATGAGACTCCGCGAGTTTCAGCAGTTCGCCGTTTTGCTTGCCGGCCCAGCCCGCTTCCTGAACGGTCAGAGAGTCGTGCCCCTGTTTTGTGAGGAAAGTCTTCAGAGCCCTTGGTGAACACTCGTCAATCAGCACCTTCATCGGAGCTGTGAGACAAGGCTTATCTTGGCCTCTTCAAGGGCAGCGACGGCGAGGTCGCGGCTCACGGTCGGATACTGTTCGAGAAACTGATCGAGAGTGTCGCCGCCTTCCAGATAGTCGATGAGTATTTTGAAAGGGACACGCGTGCCGCGGAAGACCGGCTCTCCGCCGAGAATGTTGGGGTCTTTGGTAATCGCGCGTGCCATCAAGAGCCTCAATTGCTCCTAGTCTAACAGGGATAAGTAAGGGGCAAAAGCGAAGAAAGACGCTACCTGTAAAGGAGCACTGGGGTAAGAAGGGCGCAGCAGTGCTTCGCACGTATGAGGGAACAAAGACGCGCCGCAAGAGCGCCACGCCGCTGACCGGAGCAGGAGACTTCGGTGGGGCCGGCGAGGCTTACCCCGCTGATCCTGAGGAAGAGACTTCGGTGGGGCCGGCGGGGCCGCTGGCGCCAGGGGCGGGTTCGGGGGCGGGCGTGTCGAAGGCTTGGAGGCGCGCGGCGAGGATTTCGGTGAGGAGGTCGACGAGTTTTTTTGCGCCGCTGCCGTCGGGATCTTTGTCAGGGTTGTACTGGGCGACGTCGAGGCCGAGAAGATTCTTGTGCTTGGCGAACTCGAGGAGCGCGGCGCGGACGTCTTCGAAGCGCAGACCGCCGCTGCCAGGCACGTTGACGGCGGGAAAATCTTCCTGGGCGATGACGTCGGTATCCAAATGAAGCACAAAGTCGTGCGCCTCGGCGTGCATGTGAGAAAGAGCTTCCTGAGCTGCGGGGGCGCCGCCCTTGAATTGAATGTCTCCCGCGTAATAGTGGCGCATGGGAGATTTGGCCAGGTATTCCTGCTCGGGAGGATCGAGCCGTTCGAGGCCGAACAGCGTGACGTCCGGCTCGCGCACGAGCGGCGTCTCGCCCCAGAAGCGGACCAGCTCCGGGGCGCCTCGGCCCAAAATGTGGGCAACAACCATGCCGTCAATGCGGCCGGAGGGCGTGGACGCAGGCGTGTTCAAGTCGGCGTCGCGATCGAACCAGAGCAGGCTGAGATGGTGGTGATAACGGCGCGCGGCGGCCAGCAGGCCAATCACTTGGGCGCAATCGCCGCCCAGGACGAGCACCAGCGCTCCGCTTTTGACCGCGAGTTCGGCGCGCAGCTTCAGATCGTTGAGGCCGGCGACGATTTCGGTGAGATTGCGGGCGCGGCGGTGCTCTTCATCGTCGGCGAAGAGGCGGGGGGCGCAGTCGCCGTGGTCCATGACTTCGTAACCGGCGGACTGGAGGCGCTCGACGATGCCGGCGGCGCGCAAAGCCGCGGGAGCTTTTTCGCTCCCGAGGGAGAACGCGGCGGCGCTGGAAGGCGCGCCAATCAAGGCAATCTTCTTCGGCTGACGGACGATTTTGACCGCCAAGGTAGACTCCTTGTGCTGAATTTTCCGGCTGCCGCGCGGGCATTCCCGTGACCGGAACGGAAAAAGTCCACAGGGGTGAATTTTCCGGTCCTGCGCGGCAGTCCCCTTGCCGGGAACTGCAAAAACCGGGACGCGCTAAAGCGCGCCCCTACAACAACTAAATTCTTAGCGGCGCGGCGCCGGCGCGATGGTCGCCAATTCCGAAGGCAGCGTGAAACGCACGTCCTCGCGGATCAAATCCAAGTCGCGCTGATCGGTAAAGCCGAATTCGGCGAGGCGCTGGCTGACTTGTTCGACCAGGACTTCCGGCGCGGAAGCGCCCGCCGTGAGGCCCACGCGGGAGATGCCTTCGAGCCAGCGCACATCAATGTCGGTGGCGGAGTCGATGAGCTTGGCTTTGACGCCACGCCGCTGCGCCACTTCCACCAGGCGGTTGGAGTTGGAGCTATTTGGCGAACCAACGACCAGGATGAGGTCCACATCCTTGGCGACCTGCTCGACAGCTTCCTGGCGATTTTGCGTGGCGTAGCAAATGTCGTCGCTGGCGGGGCCCTGGATGGCGGGAAATTTCTGGCGGAGCCGGGCCACGATTTCCTGCGTATCGTAAAGACTCAGGGTCGTTTGCGTGAGGAAAGAGAGTCTTTGCGGGTCTTCGACTTCGAGCGCGTCCACAGCGGCGACGGAGTCGACGACAAGGGTGCGGTCGGGAGCTTCGCCGGAGGTGCCGATGATTTCCTGGTGGTCTTTGTGGCCGATGAGGATGATGGTGCGCTTTTCGCGAGCAAACTTGAGGGCTTCGAGATGAACCTTGGTGACCAGCGGGCAGGTGGCGTCAATGACTTTCAGCTCGCGCGCCCTGGCTTCATCGCGGACGGTGGGGGGCACGCCGTGGGCGCTAAAAACCAGCACGGCGCCGTGGGGGACTTCTTCGATGGCTTCGACGAAAATGGCGCCGCGGCGGCGAAGCTGCTCGACGACGTAAGTGTTGTGAACAATTTCATGGTGCACGTAGACGGGTGAACCGTAAGCTTCCAGGGCCAGTTCAACGATATCCACGGCGCGGACTACGCCGGCACAAAAGCCGCGCGGCCTGACGCGGAGCAAGACCTTTCCACTGCCATTGTGTTGGTTCTGCATCGTCACCCTATTTTACCGCAACCCCGAGCACTTTATCATACCTCAGCGGCTCGACCGAGGGCATCCGGATTCCGCGAGTCTTGATTGCATAAAAGGGGCGCTAGAGTTGACGGATGCGCCGGCGCAGCTTGAAAAGATCATGATTTTACTAACAACTGCGGCTGCAACGAGCGAAAAGGCGGCGAAAAGGGACGAAAGCGCGCCTCGTTTCAAGTAAAGTTTACAAACTCCGTGAAAATTACACTCCGCTGCAAGCGTGGTCATTCCTGGGCATCGGCGCGCAACATGTGAAATTTAGGGCACTTACAAGGCTGCGACTTTTTGGCCTTTCAGAAGCACAATCAAACCGAGCCTAGCAACCTCAAGTCTCCGAGTCCCCAATAATCGGAGGTCGTGCGGCCCTGCAAACAGGGCACGGGAGGAGTTTGCCGCAAGTGCAACCTCCGGCAAGACGACAAGAATGAGTAAGAGGTAAGAGCTCATGAACCCAACGATCTTGCTTGTGGACGTAGTTTCGGCGGAACGCGAAAACTGGAAAGCGTTCCTCGAGAATCAAGGGTATGACGTTTTCACAGCGGAGAATCCGGAATCCGCTCGCCAGCTCTGCCTGCAGCTTCAACCGGATCTGGTCCTGCTCCACGATCATCTTCCCGAAGTCCGCAGTCTCGAGCTTTGCCGGCGCTTAAAACAAGACCCCCTGAATCAACTCACACCGGTTGTGCTCGTTTCCTCCGCGCCAAATCCAGCGGAATTGGAGCAGAGCCGTGAAGCCGGTGCGGCAGATTTCTGGGGCATGCCGTCCTCGCTAGGCGAAGGGCTAGGAAGGATCCAATCTCTCCTGCGGTTGAAGAGCTACATTGATGAACAGGCAAAGTCCGTGGTGCTTTCCCTAGCGCGCAGCATTGAGGCGAAGCATTGTTTGACAGACGGGCATTCCGACCGCTTGGCGGAATATGCTCTGCAGCTCGGCGAAAGCTTGGGCTTGACCGACGAAGATATGGAGGAATTGCGGCTCGGGTGCCTGCTCCATGACATTGGGAAAGTAGCTGTGCCGGACAGCATTCTTCTCAAGGCGGGACGCCTGAACCCGCAAGAAACTGAGATCATGCGCCAGCACCCTATTACGGGAGAGCAGATCTGCGCCCCGCTGAAGTCGCTCCGGGCCATTCTTCCGATTATCCGGCACCATCACGAGCGAATGGATGGGACTGGATATCCGGACGGGCTGTATGGAGGAGAAATTCCGCTAAAGGCGCGCATCCTGCAAGTGGCGGACGTGTATGACGCGCTGATCAACGACCGTCCCTACCGCGAAGCCCTTACGTCGGGGGAAGCGCTGGAAATTCTGCGCCAGGAAGCGATGCAGGGGTGGATTGACGCTTCGTTGGTTTGGAAGTTCTCAAGCATCTGCCAAATGGGCAATTTCTTGCCGGTCCGAAGCCGGTCCATGCTGGCTTCCTACTACGCTTAAAAAACTGGGTTTCTAGGGCTCCCCTCCCGCCCTGTAGAAACATCCCCAAATAACCAAATTGGCGCTGGCAGTTTTCGCTTGCGGCCATAAAATTCAGTGCCGTGTCCACGGAAAAGCCCCTGTCTGCGGAAATGGTGGTTGCGCCCGTAGTCCTGGAAGGCGGGCACGTCCGGCTGGAGCCCCTGAGCGAAGATCATCTAGCGGGATTGGCTGCAGTGGGCCTGGATGAGGAATTGTGGCGCTGGATCCCGGCGCCCGTTCGAACGGTCGAGGAAATGGCGGCCTACATTGCGACCGCGCTTCGGGAGCAGAACCAAGGTGTGTCGCTGCCGTTTGCGCTCGTGGAACGGCAGACGGGACGGCCCATTGGAAGCACGCGCTACGGCAACATTGATCGCACAAATCATCACGTGGAAATCGGCTGGACCTGGGTTGCGCCCGAATGGCAGCGAACCGCAATTAACACAGAGGCAAAATATTTGCTGCTAAAGCACGCGTTCGAAACGCTGGGCTGCATTCGCGTGGAATTGAAAACGGACTCGCTGAACGAACGCTCGCGCACCGCGATTCTGCGGATTGGTGCGCGCGAGGAAGGGATCTTCCGAAATCACATGATCACCGCGAGCGGACGCATCCGCCACACAGTTTACTTCAGCATCGTGGACTCCGAATGGCCCGGCGTGAAAGCCCGCCTCGAAACAAGGCTAGAGTCAGAGAGCCGTTGAGTCAGGGAGCCTCGCCTAAGATGCGGCTCTGTCTTTTTACGCAACGCCTGCTCATTCGGCCAGCGTTTTAAGACCTCTACCAAGTTAGAATCAGCTACATCTTCAGAGTCACTCAGTCTTAGAGAGCCTAGGTTTCCGCAGGTAAAGATTTTATGGCGAGTTCCTCCAACCCGATCAACCGACGGCGCAGCGAGCGCGTCATGCTGCGCATGCGCCTCAGCGTCATTGCGGAAGACACGGCACGCAAACGACAGCAGTACGAGGCCATGACCCAGGTCGTCAACGCCCACGGCGGGCTCATGAAAATACAAGCGGAGCTGCACGTCGGTCAGCCGATGTTGCTGATCAACCCGCAGAATAAGATCGAGCAGAAGTGCCGCGTGGTGCGCATAGACGACACGGCAGAAGGAGACTTCGCGGTGGCCTTCGAGTTCGATGCCCCCAACCCCAAGTTTTGGCCGGTGGTTTTTCCGCCGGAAGACTGGGTTGCTGTACCCGTCTAAGCCGGCTGCCCGGCCCCTTCAGCGGCGCAACTCCTCTCCATTTGCCGTGTTCTATAGAGTGGTAATGGTGTCCGTTTGGAGGACCCCCATGGCTCAGCAGAAGGTGGCATTCAGAAAATCCTCTCTTTTGGCGGTTTCGGCTTTATTTTGCGGATTCTTGCTGGCTGGCTGCGACGACTACGTCCAGATCACTCGCGATCCCGACGTTCGCATTCCCAAACTGGCCACCTGGGCGTGGCGCCCCGCGCCGGAACCCAACAAGACGCGCGAGCGCGACTCTCGGCCTGTCGTTTCGCGGGACGTGATTTCCCGCAATGAGACCGTGGAGCGCGACACCAATGCGGACAACGAAATGGTCCGCCAGCGCGTGAAGACAGCCATCGAGCAAACGCTGGCGTCCAAGGGACTGAATCAGATCAGCGACCCCAAGGCAGCTGATTTTCTCGTGGACTATCACTTTGCGGTGGAGCGGCGCAACGCCACGGTTCCGGTCGGCTATGGCGGTTACCCGGGCGTGGTGTGTGGCCCGTATGGCTGCTGGAATAGCTGGGACTGGGGACCGACGCTGGTCGGATACGAACACATTCGCTTCCGTGAAGGAACTATCGTTTTTGACTTCGTTCAGCGAGAATCAAAGCACCTGGTCTATCGCGCCTGGGGCGAAAAGCGCGTCCACTACGACACCTTTACGCTCACGCAAGGCGATATCAATGGCCTGGTCCATCATCTCCTGAAGGACTTGAGGACCCGCTAGTAGCGTACGAAGTTTCCGCCTGACAGATCGCCGGAACTTCGAAGAAAACACGCCGCTATTTACGTTTCAACCTTTCCTCCCTATCCTGCTATGCCATGTCTGGCAAAGCACAAGTTGTTTTAATCACTGGCACAAGCAGCGGCTTCGGGCGGCTGATTGCGGAAACGCTCGCGCGCAAGAAATTCCATGTTTCTGCAACGATGCGGAATACGAAAACGCGGAACGCGGCCGCGGCGCGCGAATTGGAACAACTTGCTCAGCGAGAATCCCTGAATTTGCAAGTGTTCGAACTGGACGTTACCCAAGACGCTTCGGTGGACCGAGCCGTGAGCGAAGTAGCAGCGCAGTGCGGGCGCATCGACGTGCTGGTGAATAATGCTGGCTACGGAATCATGGATTTGTCCGAGACGGTGACAGTGGCGCAGGCGCAACGCCAGTTAGACGTGAATTTCTTCGGCGTGTTGCGCATGAATCGCGCCGTGCTTCCGCTTATGAAGCGCCAGGGGAGCGGGCTTTTGCTTCACGTCAGCAGCGGCGGGGGACGCCTGGCGATTCCCGGCATGGGCCTGTACTGTGCCAGCAAGTTCGCGATGGAAGCTCTCGCGGAGACTTACCGCTACGAACTGGCGTCGCAGGGAATTGATTCCATCATCGTCGAGCCGGGGCCCTACGCCACGCCAATTGCCGATAAGCTTGAGACGGGAGAAGACGAGCAGCGTAGAGCAGGGTACGGGGAAATGGCACAAGTTCCGTGGAGAATCCTGCAAGGAATCCGCAGCTCGCGGGGCAATCCCCAGGAAATTGCGGACAAGGTTCTACAAATCATTGAAACACCTGCTGGGCAGAGGCAACTCCGGTATCGTGTCGGCGGCGGACTGGGAGTGGAGCGTATCAACGCGCTGACCGACGAAATTCAGGCACAGCTCCTAGAAGCGTTCGGAATTACAGCGGCGGCCAAATTCAAGCCACCCGAAGATTAATGCAGCAGCCCAAAAACGGCCACGCTGGTCGCTGTGCCAATATAGACTCGGCCGTTTGCAGCCATCGGCGTGATGAAATGGCCTGCGACCGCGGAGAAGTGATCCCGGTTGGAGGCAGCTTGGTTCGAGTCGTAAAGTTCTTTTGTAAGATCCGTAGCGTCGTAGGCGAATAAAACTCCTGCTCCCCAGTCCAGCGCCCAAACGATTCCTTGCGCGCTGCCATTCGCAGAGATGCTGGCCACGGTTCCATTGCCACCGAAGACATGGGCGCTCTGCGAAGATGGCGAGGCTGCCAGCAGCGCCTTGGAAACCGGGTATGCCTTCAAACTGCTATTTGTAGGACCTATGTAGACCGTGTTGTTGAAAAACACTGGCGACGAGTTGTTTTCGCCTGAGCTCAACGTGAATTGCTGATAGACGTTGTTTTTGGTGGAATTAAACTGACCCAGGTTGTCGCGGTCCAAAACATAGAGATTCCCGTCCTTGCCTGCGCCTACAGCAAGGTGGCGCGTCGCATTGCTCGCATCGACAAGATCGGGCAGAAGCAGCGGCCCCGCTGAGCCGAAGTCAGCATCGGCACCGTCTTCGCTAAGGGTATTAAATGGAGTGAAGTAATCCCCGACTTTCAAGCCACTTGAAGTTGAAAGCCGAACAAACGAATTTCCAAAGCTGCTGTTGGTCCCGGGCGTGTCACCGAAACCGTTGCCGCTAATCACATACACATTCCCGGCTGAGTCTGCGGCGGGGCCGCCGCCACCCATCCACATGCCGCCTCCATGATTGTTAGGCACCAGGTCGATCGCGTTTGTTTGCTTGAGCGAACCGGCATCATAGGCAATCACCCAAGCCGAATAGGAGCCGCAATCCCCCCACAGGCCTGACCACGCGGTGTAGATCGTGTTCCCGCTTTCTAGGAGCGCGGCCCGTTCGTGGTGCACCGAGGGAAGGAAAGATACTGTGCCGCCGCTGCTGTTACCGCCCGACCCGGGGTATGTCGCGGTGATAGTCGTCGGTCCGCCAAATAGCTCATTCCCGTTGGTGAGATCCAGTGCATGCAAGCGGTGGAAGATGTTTCCCGAGGAATCCTGAGACATGGCCTCGACGTAGATGGCGTTGCGGGTACGGTCGATGACCGGTGTAGCCGTGATTCCGTTTGGACTGATATTGCCGCACGGCAAGCTCGTGGCAGGAGCTTCTCCGCCGGGGAGGACGCTCGTCTTCCATAGGATCGTGGCTGAACTGCCGCCAATACTCTGAGCGTCAACCGCATACACCGTATCCTTTTCCGTGGCCACATACAGTACGTCTTTCTTCCCTTGTCCCGAAATCGCAAGCTGGCTGAGGAAGAGAGCCTGACCATCAATCTGGCCATCGACAGAGAATTCGCCGACCTTTCCAAACGTTGTCGAATTCACGTTGCCAGTGGTCAGCGTTGTTTCCTTCAGGTTTTGTCCCGAGCGCTGGATGTCGTAATGATAGGTGACGACGTCGGTAGTAGATGGTCCTGGCGGCCCCGGAGGAGGCCCTCCGTTCAGCGCGGTTTTTGACGAACTGCATCCAGCCAGTGAGATCGCGGTGAGAACCGATGCGAGTGAGCGTGATCGATTTAATCGAACCATGCGCTATTACCCTTCCCGTTCGTGTTTCGCGGCTGGGGCGGGGCCCTTTTCACTAGTTCATTAGCGGAAAAGGAGGATCTCAGTGTAGCGCCAATGCTTTGCAACAACTCATGAATTGTCCCCCACACGGATTTGGGGGCGCAATCAGGCAAACGCCCGGGTACGAAAGTGCTGCCCACACCTGTCCTTTGGGGCAAATGGGGGTTTTTATAATTGAGGCTTGGTTCGCTCCTTGCCTCGACCGTCTTTCCCTTTTATCCTCATTGTTCCTATGGTGCTGAAAGATCAAGTCGCGCTTGTCACCGGCTCCGGCCGAGGCATCGGCCGGGCCATTGCGCATTGGTTCGCAAAAGAAGGGGCGGCCGTGTTTCTCACCGCGCGCACGGAGAAGGAACTCGCCGCTGTTGCGAAGGAAATTTCAGAGAACGGCGGCCGGGCCGATTATGCAATGGCGGATTTGACGCAAGACGCCGCGTGTGCCCACGTCGTTGCAACGGCCCGCGAAAAATTCGGCAAAATCGACATCCTCGTGAACAACGCGGGGCACTACGGCCCCATAGTTCCAGTGGAAGAGTATCCGGTGGCGGACTTCGACAAGGTTATCGCCATCCATTTGCGCGCAGCATTCCTGCTGTCGAAGCTGGTCCTGCCGGAAATGTATGCACGCGGTTCCGGGGTAATCCTGAACATTTCGAGCCTTTCGGCCAAAGCGGCATACTCGTGGGGTTCCGCCTATGCCGCAGCAAAAGCTGGAATGCTCGGGCTGACGCGAGTGACGGCCGCGGAAGCCGCGCGCAAAGGCGTTCGCGTCAACGCCATTTGCCCCGGCCCGGTCACGGAAACGCAAATGTCGAAGGAATTGGGCGCGGTCCTGGCAAAGAAAATGGGCGTCAGCCCCGAAGAGCAATTAGCGGGCTTTTTGAACGGCCTGCTGCAAGGCCGCGCGCAGACCGCGGACGAGATTGCGCGCGCCGCTCTGTTCCTTTGTTCCGACCAGTCCGGCGCCATCACCGGGCAATCTATTAACGTGGATGGCGGAGTAGCATTCTACTAACGCTCCGCAGACAAAACCGCGTTTTAGGCCGCGTTTCGTTGACTTGCCCGGGCTGCGAACCTAGAATCGAGTCATCTTCTCTCCCCCAGCCGAATGATCGGTCAAACCATCTCGCATTACCGCGTCACCGAGAGGCTCGGCGCCGGCGGAATGGGTGTGGTGTTCAAGGCGTTCGATCTGGTGCTGGAACGGCCGGTCGCCCTGAAATTCCTTTCGCCAAATCTGATCATCAGTTCGCGTGACAAAGAGATCCTGCTCCGCGAGGCTCGGGCTGCATCGGCTTTGGACAATCCCAATATCGGCGTCATCCACGGCATTGAAGAATCCGAAGACCGCCAGCTTTTCATCGTCATGGCGTATTACGAAGGGGAAACGCTGTCGCAAAAACTGGCGCGAGGACCGATTCCTGTGCGCGACTCTCTGGACCTTGCGATGCAGATTGCGCGCGGCCTCAGCGCGGCCCACGCGCACCGCATCATTCACCGCGACGTCAAGCCCTCGAACATCATCGTTACCAATGAAAACGTAGCGAAGATCGTGGACTTCGGGCTCGCCCGCGTTGTGGCCAGCGCGAGCGCCACGCAAAGTATTTCTTCGACCGGGACGCTTCCCTACATGTCGCCGGAGCAAATCCTGGGCGAAACCATCGATCAGCGCAGTGACATTTGGTCGCTCGGCGTAATTCTGGTTCAGATGATCGCCGGGAGCCATCCTTTCCTGCGCCCCAGCACCGGAGCAATGACCTTCGCGATTCTGAACCAGGCTCCTGCGGCCGTGGACATGACTCCGCCCGCTGTACAGCCGATTCTCTATCGCGCGCTTTCGAAAAAGCCCGAGACGCGCTACTCCAACGCGGAGGAAATGCTCCATGCCCTCGAAGCCGCGCGCACGCAGATAATGTCGAGCCCGGTTTCGCCGGAAGAGACGACCGCCGCTGCCATCAAAACGAGCGACCTGAAGCGCTACGCAGAGCATGCCTCCAGCCCGCGCTGGGCTGGAGGAACGCCGAAGAAGACTCGGCGCTTGTGGGTGGGTTCGCTTGGCATCGCAGTGGCTGCGGTGGTCGTCTTCTTTCTTCCCTCCGTTCGCGAGCGCTTCGTTGGGCTTGCCTATGCCGGCAGCGAAAAACATATCGCCGTTCTTCCGTTTTCCAACACCGGAGGCGATCCGGAGTATCAACCCGTCGCCGAAGGCCTGATGGATTCGATGACCAACGGTCTATCGAACCTGGAAGCCGCGCAGCACTCCCTCTGGGTTGTGCCCGCAGGCGTAGTGCGCGAACACAAAATCGGCGATCCGGCGACAGCTTTCCGGGAACTGGGCGCCACGATGGTGGTGCAGGGCGCTGTCGAGCGCAAAGGTCATGACGTGCGGCTGACGGTGGTCCTGATTGACGCGAAGCGACTCCGCCAAATCGGTTCCTTACAACTGGACGACCCTGTGGGAGACCTTGCCGCTCTCCAAAACCAGGCTATTACGCGGCTTGCCCGAATGATGAGGGTAAATGTGTCCGAAGCCGCCCAGGCAGCTTCCGGCGGCAAAACGCCTGGCGCTTATGAGTCTTATCTCAAGGCTCTCGGGTACATCCAGCGCTACGACAAGCCAGGCAATCTCGACCTCGCCATTGCTGCGCTCAGTTCGGCTGTGGACAAAGATCCGCATTTTGCCGTGGGTTACGCGACGCTCGGCGACGCCTATCGCTTGAAATTCCTCATGGATCATAATCCTGCCCGGATCGATCAAGCCCTTGCAAGCTGCCGAAAGGCGCTTGAGATCGATGAACATCTTCCCGCTGTCCACGTCACGTTAGGCCACCTCCACGCGGCCAGCGGCAAGAACGATTTGGCTCTGCAGGAATTTCAAAAAGCGCTGGAGACCTATCCACGAGACGCGGATGCGCTCATCGGCATGGCCGGAGTTTATGAGGGAACCGGCAAACCTGGAGACGCTGAGGACGACTACAAGCGCGCCATTGCCCTGCGCCAGGACTTTTGGGAGGGATATCAATTACTCGCGGAATTCTACGAACGCCAAAAACGAATGCAGGACTCCATTGCGCAGTACCGCCGCGTCATCGAACTTACACCGGACAACCCCGAAGCTTACAGCGATCTCGGCGTCGTTTACATGGAGTTAAAGGACTCCCGGTCTTACGCGGCGGCGGAAGGCGCATTTCAGAAATCCATTCAGCTGGCTCCCAACTATCAGGCCTACGCAAATCTCGGCTTGCTCTACATCGACCAGAAGCGTTACGCCGAGGCTGCGGACGTAACGCGCAAAGCTTTGGAGCTTAACGACAAGGATTGGCGTGTTTGGGCCAACCTGCAACTCGCTTATGCCTGGCTGAAGGACAACGACAGAATGCGCGCTGCGCGGGCCAGGGCGCTGAGCCTTCTCGAACAATACGCCTCGTTAAATTCTCAGGACGCCTCCGTGCAATCCATGCTCAGCACCTATTACGCGGAAGACCGGCTTCGCGAGAAAGCCTTGGCTTGTGCGAATGCCGCCCTCCGCCTGGCACCCAAAGACCCGTGGATTCTCGCGGATATTGCTGAAACGTATAACGACCTCGGCGATCGCAGGCGCGCTGTCCAATTTGCTCAGGACAGCCTGAAAAACGGGTACACTCTGACAGACCTTCAAGAGCGGCCCAATCTACTTGGGCTTCTCGCTGACCCAAGTTTCCGGCCCCGCGGAAAGCAGTAATTCTCATAAAAG